>OJDN01000004.1_pt1 | contig 148109 bp, 127 predicted proteins | sample 1592731 | NCBI WGS metagenome assembly OJDN01 (sample SAMN05416881, study PRJEB24817) | seawater metagenome | isolation source: Sea water | place: Canada:Atlantic | collected 2013-11
TATATAAAGTTATTTTATACCCATTTATTAATGAGTCACTTGCCAGTTTAAAAGCAATGACGAACTTAGTTGGCGAAGCTGGAGAAGCTTTTGTCGATAATGTTGATGACTTTCGCTTTAAAGGCTATGCAGTATGCTCTGAAGTTACCGGTGGTTTAGACGGTGTTATTATGATGCATCATTATCCAGAAACCGCCATTGCTATTGGTAACTCTGTTTGTGAACATATGTTTGAAGAAAAATATCAATTTACTGAAATTAATGAAGAATTAAGTCATGCATTAGCTGAATGGGGCAACACTATTGTTGGTCGTTCAACTGATTTACATGGCCGTTATAGCTTAGATTATAAGTTTTCAAGCCCGTACTTTGTTCATGATGTAAATGATATGGATAAATATTTGGCCGGCGTAAAAGAAGTTATTACTGTGCCAATTACTGTTGAAGGTGTAGGACGTTATTACTTTAACTTATTAATCCGTAATGTTGAGTATCAATCAATCGGCATTAAGCGTGAAGCGAGTAGAGGCATAAGTAACCCACACACTAAGGTTTTGCCATTAGAGAGTAAAATATTGTTAGTAGATGACAGTGGCATGATACGCAAAGCGTTAAAACGTTACTTAGCACAATTGGGCTATAACAATGTTATTGAAGCTGACGATGGTTCAGTAGCTGTTACTATGGTGCAAGAGCAACAACCTGACTTTATGTTTATGGATGTTGTTATGGGTGAAATGAATGGCGATGCAGCTTTAGCTAACATTCGTGCTAATGGTAGTAATGTTCCTGTGGTTATGTTGTCATCGGTAACAGATCAAGCGCTTATACAAAGCTGTGCAAGTGAAGGTATTTCAGGTTTTATATTTAAACCAATTCAAGCTGATACTGGTGCTGAAATTATTAAAGAATATTTAAAAATAGCGTAAATAATCAAAACGCTGTTAAGGCAGTAACAAGGAGTAAAAATTTGCTTCTTGTTACTGCCTTTTTTAATCGCGCAATTAACTCATTTTTCTTAAAGTGCTGGCCGGCACAATACGCAAGATCCAGTGCAAAAATGCCCAAGGCCAACTTGGCACAAAGCTATTGGCTTTTTCTTTATTTATAGATTTTACCAAAGCTTTACAGCCAGTTTCCAAATCAACAATAAACGGCACGGTTTTTACTGTTTCGTTAATTTCACTTCGAATAAAGCCTGGGTGAATACAACTGACTTTAATCGGTGTACCCATCACATCAACGCGTATGCCTTCACTTAATGACGTTATAGCGGCTTTAGTGGCAGCATATACGGTCATTGCGCGTCTAAATCCTCGTACTGCACTAATAGATGATATGGTGACAAGATGACCACTATTTTGTGCTCTGAATATTTCCATAGCCGCTTCTGCTTGTGCAATGGCGGCTATAAAGTTTGTTTCTGCTGTTTGCTTGTTAGCATGAAAATAGCCGGTACCAATAGAGGCGCCTTTTCCCATGCCTGCATTTATTATTACTCGGTCTAAGCTGCCTAATTCATCTCTAAATGCGTTGAAAACCTCGAACACCGCAGGGTGGTCGTTAACATCAAGCGCTTTGGTAACGACAGTAATATTAGGGTTTATTTGTGCTAACTCAGCTTTAAGTTCTTCAAGGTTTTCCACTCGGCGTGCGCATAGCGCTAAGTTTCGCCCTTGTTTAGCAAACTCAATTGCCATGCCTTTACCAAGCCCTGAGCTGGCGCCAGTAATTAAAATATTTTGTCGGGTCATGGGATTCTCTTATTGTTGTAATTTTTTAGTTGTAATGACGAATAATGTAAATTTTGTCACTTATTAATGTTAGGTATAGGTGATCAATTTTTTTGTGCTCTGTTGCTCAAAAATATCATGCTCGTTTAGGGTTGAAAGCGTTAACTTATTGCTCGTTGTACGTGTAACAACTTTGGTTACACCCGCATTAACTAAACTCCAATTAATATCAATAAAGCGCGATAAAGGTAAGCCGAGTAAGTAACATACAATAATGCTAATAGGTCCGCCAGAGGTATAAATAACCACATGTCCGTTCGGGTTTTGGTGTGCAGCCTGTTCAAGCGCGTTGATCACGCGGCGACCAAAAGCTGAAAAAGACTCGCTGTATTCAGTGTTGTTAGCTTGCGGAGTTTTTTCGTCGGCTTGTATCCATTGGTTTATAGCATTAATAAATAACTCTTTAAAATGCGTTGTTGGATTTTCTTGTTTCGCTAAATATTTTCTTGCACGACTTGGTGTCGCTAATTCGCTATTGTAGGCGGCTAAAATATTTTGATGATCGTATTCATTCCAAGCCAAATCGACTTCTTGTGCAGGTGGCGTAGCATATTTTGATGATGCAAATGCTAACAGGCTATGCTGAGCGGTTTGTTTGTGACGTAACATTTCACCGGAAATAACTTTAGTTAGCTTGGGTATTTTCTTTTCTAAATAGCGGCCAACCAGCAAAGCTTGCTCGATGCCGATATCGGAGAGTTGATCATAGTTATCAGCAGAGAAACTGGCTTGGCCATGTCTGACCAAATAAAACACTGTCATATTATTTACCTTGGTTGCGGATCGCTTTTTTACAGCGATGCATGAGGTAATGAACAAATATCCAGAAGTTTTTAAAAGCGGGGTTGTTGGTTTGACCATGATGATAACGATAATAAATTTGCTGTACTATGCCAGCCAATCTAAATAAACCGTAGACTTCGTAAAAAGTAAAATCGTCAACCGTGATCGACATTTTTTTACAATAGTATTCAACCACTTCTTTGCGGGTTAGCATGCCCTCAAGGTGCGTTGGTTGTCGGCGGGTCGATTGTGCTAAAAAGTCGTCACCGGGTTCAACCCAATAAGCTAAGGTGTTACCTAAATCCATTAAAGGGTCGCCTAAAGTGGCTAACTCCCAATCTAACACACCTAATACTTTGGTGTAGTCATTGGCGTCAAGCACTACGTTGTCGAATCTAAAATCGTTATGGGTAATACAAATGCGCTCGTTTGCAGGCATATTTTCTGCTAACCATTTCATAACAAACTTGCCAGAAGGTACATTCCAAGTTTTTGCTTTACTAAAGCGCTCACTCCAGCCTTCGATTTGTCGTTGGGTATAGCCCACACCTTTACCTAAGTGCGCTAAGTTCGCTTTTTGGTAATCGACTTGATGCAGTTCAACTAAGCAGTCTAATACGTTCTGACAAAGTTTTTTCGTTTGTGCAGGTGTAACGGCTAAATCGCGCGGTAAGTTTTTACGCGGAATAATACCGGTTAATTTTTCCATCACGTAAAAGTCAGTATTAATAACGCTGGCATCATCACAAAACGCTTTCATTTCTGGTACGTATTGATAAACAGGGCGTAAAGCGTCTTGCAGACGATACTCGCGCCCCATGTCATGTGCGCCTTTGGCTTTAGTGCCTTCTGGGCCTCGGCGTAATATCAACGATTGCTCTGGGTAATCTAAACAATATGTCCAATTTGAAGCACCGCCGGCGTATTGCGTAACTGTTGGTAGTGCCGTTAGCCCGTCGACATGTGCCGATAACCACGCATGCACATTGGCAATGTCGAGTTCTTCACCGCTGCGCACTTGTTTGGCTTGATCTAATAATGTATTGCTCATAAATCTTTAACTCTTTACTGGTGACTAACGCTTTTGAGTGAATCGCTGCATGGATTTAGTTTTCTTCAGCATACTCTTGATATACATAGCAGTAGGCATTAATTTTTTCATTAAAAATGCTTGTTTGCCAAGTTTGTGGGTCAGAATTAAAAACCTGCGTTTTTGTGCTGCTTGATAAATGCTAGTGGCAACTTGTTCTGCGTTAATATCTGACTTATCAAAGGCGCGGTCCATCATTTTTTTCATGGCTGGCTCGCTTGTGCGCATTGACTCATCTAAGTTGGTTTTGAAAAAGCTCGGGCAAACCACGCTAACGTCAATATTATCGTGGGCTAACTCAAGTTTCATGGTTTCTGATAAGCTAACCACGGCGGCTTTTACAGCATTGTAGCTACTCATAAACGGAATCGGTGTTAAGCCTGCTTGCGAAGCAATATTAATAAAATAGCCATGGCCTTGTGCTTTAAAATCAGCAAGAAAGGTTTGACTAACACGCACCATGCCGAGCAAGTTAATATCTAGTATCCATTGCCATTGTTCAATGCTTTCACCTTGTAGCGAGCCACCTGAAGCGACACCAGCATTGTTAATCACTATATCTAGTCCTTGCCACTGGGTATTAATGGCGGTGCGCAGCTGATCAATATCTTCTTGCTTGGTAATATCACAATGTTGATAAAAAGCGTTTGCGCCTAAAGCTTGTAACTCGGCAACGGTGGTATCTCCGCGACTTTTATTAATATCCGCGATGCAAATATTAACCTCAGATTTTTGATTTTTTGCCCAAGCGAGCGCCATGGACTTACCTAAGCCGGTAGCGCCGCCAGTAATTAATAATCGTGTGGTCATAGCTATCTCTTATTCTTATAAATATTTTCTAAGCTCGAGGCGAGAAACCATGCCCATATGCACTTCATCTGGGCCATCGGCAAGACGTAAAATACGTCCCATAGCATTAAATGATGCAACAGGATGGTCGCCACTAACACCAGCGCCACCAAACATTTGTATCGCCATGTCAGATACTTGTTGTAGCATATTTGGCACTACAACTTTAATACTAGAGATTTCGGTCATGGCATGTTTTACGCCAGCGGTATCTATTTTCCATGCTGCATGTAGCGTAAGTAAACGTGCTTGATCAATCGCCATTCTTGCTTTTGCAACACGCTCTAAATTGCCACCGAGTTTAATCAAAGGTTTGCCAAATGCTGTACGCGATAAACCACGTTTTATCATTAGTTCAAGTGAACGTTCAGCCGCACCAATGGCGCGCATACAATGATGAATGCGTCCAGGTCCGAGGCGTCCTTGAGCAATAGCAAAGCCTTTACCAAGTCCCATAATAAGATTTTCTTTCGGTACTCTAACGTTAGTAAATTCCATTTCGCCATGACCATATGGAGCGTCGTATTCGCCACAAGCTGTTAACATACGTTTGATTGATACACCTGGCGTGTCAAGTGGCACAATAACCATTGAGTGCTGGCTGTGTTTGTCGTTTTCAGGGTTAGATAAACCCATAAAAATAGCGATTTTAGCGTTAGGATGTCCTAAGCCCGTAGTCCACCACTTTTTGCCATTAAGTATTAGCTCATCGCCGCTGGCTTCTATAGTGGCTTCCATATTGGTTGCATCAGAAGAAGCAACGTCAGGCTCAGTCATAGCAAATACTGAGCGAATTTCACCGTTAAGTAATGGCGTTAACCATTGTTTTTTCTGTGCCTCGTTACCAAAATGATAAAGTACTTCCATGTTGCCGGTATCAGGTGCGTTACAGTTGAAAATTTCAGGCGCAATTAAGCTACGCCCCGTTTGCTCAGCAAGTGGCGCGTACTCTAAACATGTAAGACCTTGAGCTAGCTCGGTGTCAGGTAAAAATAAATTCCATAAGCCTGCTTGGCGTGCTTTTTCTTTTAAGGGCTGAATTTGCGAAGGCACTTGCCATGTGCGCCAGTCTGGTGATTCGTTTAAACGACTGTTCTCGTCAAAAATGTCTTGTTCGATAGGTAAAACATGCTCGTCCATAAACGCTTTTAAGCGCGCTAGGTAGTCTTGGCTTTTGGCACTGGCTTCAAAATTCATGGCTTTATCTCTAACTTAGTATAAAAAGATGGCGTGTTACATTACGCAGTTGATTTAGCATAATGCAAAATCAGTAATGAATTAAGTGAAATATATTGCTAACCTACTATGAATTTAATTCATTGGGTGTTTGCATGATAGAAGCTAAAAAAGTACAGCAACTCGATTTTAATTTACTTAAAGTGTTCGAATGTCTGTATCAAGAACGCAATATGAGCTTGGCCGCTAAACTTTTATTTATCAGCCCGTCAGCGGTGAGTCATGCTATTAAGCGTCTGCGCTTGGTGCTGAATGACGACCTCTTTACTCGCCAAGGCCAAATTATGCAGCCAACAGCGGTTTGTCAGCGCATGGCACCGCAGTTATTAGATACCTTGGAAAAGCTACGACAAATATTACAAACTTGCGGTGATTTTGACTTATCGCAAACCGCGCAAACGTTTAAGCTAGCCATTCATGACGCGCTAGAGCCTCTAATTTTGCCTAAAATTCAGCAAGTAATACTACAAGAGGCGCCAAACGCTAAACTGATCAGCAGTAAATTAGTGCGTGAAGATATGGCGCGACAACTCAGCACAAATCAAGTTGATGTTGCTATCGATATTGCTTTGCCACTAAAAATGCCAATTAAACATTTAAAACTTTCTAGCAATGAGTTTTGTGTGTTGTTAAATAAAGCGCACAAAAATGTCGATAATATGACTGCGGAACATTATTTATTGTCGAAACATATTGCTGTTTCTAACCGAGCAAGTGGTGTCGTAGTTGAAGATTTTGCTTTATTGCAACAAGGTATTAATCGCTCGATGAGTGCGCGTTGTCAAAGTTATCAAACAGCAAAAGAATTGTTAAAGGTTTCAGATGCCTTGTTAACTTTACCCACGTTATTAGCCGATAAGTTTGTTGATAATGACTTAGCGATAAGGCCGCTACCGTACCGTATACCCTCGGTGTCGACCCATTTATATTGGCATCAAAATACGGAGCAAGACGATGCCTTATTATGGTTGAGAAACAAAATTCAACAGCTATTTATCTAATGATTGACTGTGATGATTTGTCCGAGACGGAAAACCGTGTTTAATTTTCGGCAGCGGTTAACGTTTCGCGTTTTTTGCGCACTGACTTTACCCATAACACTAAAAACGTTGGCCCAATGTACATGGCTAAACCATAAACCCCGGCAGAAACAGCAAATTCGGGGGCATTTAAAAAGCTAATAGCAATTAATATCGCCAGCGTGGCATTTTGAATACCCACTTCAATTGCTAAGGTTATGCCGTCGATAAAGGATAAGTTAAATATTTTCGACAGTAACAAGCCCATGGCGATAGAGATAATATTTAATGCTAGAGCAGCGAAAAACACCTGATCAAACGAAGTTACTAACATCTCTCGTTCTTTAATTACTAGCGCTAAAATCATAGCGACCAAAAATAGCAGCGAGAAACGTCGAAAATACACTTCTGCTTTTAGCGCTGCATTAGTAAAGCGATGACGAATACCAATACCAATAATAACTGGCACTAAAGTGACAACAAATAAGCCGATAGCGGTTTGCAGTAAAGAAAATTCTATCGCTTGCTCACCGGCGAAATTATTGATCGCATATTGAATAATAAAAGGGGTTGAAAACACACATATAAAGGTAGATATCGCGGTTAAACTAACAGAAAGTGCTAAGTTTGCTTTTGCAACCTGACTAAAAACGTTTGACGTAGTGCCGCCCGGGCAAGCTGCTAATATCATTAGACCAACCGCAATTGGTGTATCTAATTTGAGTATTAAACAAATACCTAGCGCCAATAAAGGCATCAATATTATTTGTCCTAGTAACCCCACACCAATAGATTTAGGTGCTTTGGCAAGCCGTGTGAAGTCTTGAATGGTTAAGCTTAGCCCCATTCCGAACATGATCAATGCTATGGCGATAGGCAATAACACTTGGGTAAAAATTGATGCTTCCATTTACGTCTACTCCGACAATATTTTGTCTGTACACACTACATGATAATGAAAAGAATAATCAGCGAGTAATGCTTTAATTTCAGATGATACGGTGACTTGTTCTGTAAACGTTTCTACATTAATTGTTGCAATAATGCCATGTTTTTTGTCAGGTTTTACGGTAATTTGGTATTTTTCTTCACTAAATTTTTCTGCTAGAACAAGGCTAATAACTTGTTTTATTTCACGGCATACCAATTCAGGCTTAAACATTTTTCCAACAGCAGTTAATGGCATTTCATCAACGATATTAATAATTTTTGGCATGGCAGCACGCTCGGGCACATTGTCTTTCATAAACTGTTCTAGTGCTGCTTTGGTTACGGTACTGTTTTCAATAAGGGTTAAATAGAGCACAGGTAACTCGCCTGAATAAGCATCAGGGCGTGGCACTGCAGCAGCAAGCAATACTTCTGGATGTGCTGAGGCAACATCTTCAATCATTTTAGGATCAATATTATGACCACCTCGAATAATTAATTCTTTTTGTCGACCACAAAGTGAGAGATAACCGTTATGATCAACTCGACCTAAATCTCCGGTACGAACCATTTTTTCGCCAGTGGCAGTCGTTACCCACAAGGTTTGATTGTGTAAGTCATCTACATAGCCAGGGAAAACGTTATTACCCATAATAAGTATCTCGCCGGTTTCATCAGTATCACACAAGCTTAATAAATTACCGTCGGCATCAATGTCGCCAATGCGTAATACCGTACCGGGTATCGTTAAACCAACAGCGGTACGCGTGGCAACGGAATTTACCGGCATAATTGTGCTTACTGCAGTCCCCTCGGTTGAACCGTAGCCTTCAACCAAATTTATCGCGGTTTTTTTGATGAATTTTGCTTGTAGATCTGGTGACAATGGCGCTGCACCACACAAGGCCAATTTCATGTTTTTCGGTCGTTTAGGGGTAATGTTTTCAGCCGATAAATGCTGTAGTAAACCCGCATAAACCGTAGGGACAGCGGTCATAAATGCAATGTTAAAGTTATCAAGAATAGTCAGTAAATTCGCAATAACATGCTTGCCCCTGAAACCTGAAGGACCGGCAAGTAAAATAGTTGAACCTAACATCATTGAAGCTAAACCAGTAATGGCGGCATTTACATGGAAAATTGGCAAACCAATTAAGACAGTATCGTTAGGCTCCATCGGCGATATCAGGTTCATTTGTGCGGCATTGGTAAGCTCATTTAAGTGCAAGTGTTTTGCTAGCTTAGGCAAGCCGGTAGTACCACCGGTATGAAAATAAGAACAAATATCTGACTGTTGAGGTGTAGCGTGCAGTAATTTTTCAGCTTGTTGTTTTGCTATTAATTTTTCAAAACTATAAACCGGTACTTTATGATTAGATGACGCCGGAATGTCATCACCAAACAAACAAATCACCGCTTCTAACCCAGGTATTTGATCTTTTATGGCTAGGGTTTTTTGCCAAATATCGCTGCCAGGAACAGGCCCTAATGCTATTAACACTTTACTGCCTGCCGTGGTAATTATTTCTTTAATAATATTGGCTTCAAGTAACGGGTTAATCGGATTAGCTATGCCGGCAGTTTCAGCGCCCCACAATGAAAAATACATTTCAGGGAAATTAGGGAGAATAATTGAGGTAACATCGGTTCTGCCTATGCCAAAGCTATGCAGGGCATTACTTACTTGTGTTACGCGTTGTGAAACTTCACGATAGCTAATTTCGCGATAGGGCGCTGCGAAAGTTCGACCTTTAACGAGCTTAACCACTTGATGTAGTGCTTTCTTAGCAAATGGTATTTTGTCTGGTGCTATGCAGTCACCGTCTAAAATATAACGTAAAGCAATACTTTCTGGAGAACGCTGGGCTGAAGCAGTAATAGCCTCATAGATAGAATGAGGTAGCCGTTCTGGGGAGATACTTGCTACATCTATTTTTGCCATATCCAATTTTGTTTGGACTGTCGTGATATCTATTTTGTTTACCATTACTACCTCAGCCTGACGTTACTTTTAGCGTTTTGAGTTATTGCGCTGTTATTATTATGTGATTTTGTGCGTTTAACGCCTTAATCTAAAAAGCTATTATCTTGTGCATTTACCACTTGGTAGAGTGGTTGGAAGTTGCCCCAAGTGACTATGTCTGAGCCATTAGCCCGTTTGGTTTTCACTGCAATATCGTGACTAATCAGCTTTAATTCGCCAGCCGCTTGTGCCAAAAGCTGGCTTTGGCAGCAGCTATCCATTAAAACAAAGTTGGCAACGGCAGCGTCAAGCGACTTACCTACGGTGAGTAAACCATGGTTTTGTAAGATCACCGCGGTTTTATCAGCAAGTGAAGCTGCAATCATATCGCCTTCTTCTGCGTCGGCTACTACACCCGAAAACACATCAAAAACACTGTGGTTTTCGTAAAAAACACAGGCGTCTTGCGAAATAGGTTTCAGTAATTGTCCGAGTGATGAAAAGGCTCGGCCAAACTTAGTATGTGCATGCGCAACTGCGGCAACATCAGGGCGTGCCATATGAATACGTGAATGAATAGCAAAGGCCGCATTATTGATTACTGAGTTACCCTCAACAATATTACCTTTGTGATCAACACGTACTAAATCTGAGGCTTTAATATGCGCGAAATGAATACCTAATGGGTTTACCCAAAAAGTTTCAGGGTCAATGCAATCACGCTGGGTAATATGCCCTGCTAGCCCTTCATCAAATCCGTGCATAGCAAAAACACGAAATCCAGCAGCTAGGCGCTGTTTTTCGTAGGTTTGTTGTGCTGCTAAATTGTCAAAAGTTGGTGGCATAGGTAAAGCAAATTTATCACTTCCTATAGTCATACTTTTTGCTTGCTCAATTAAATCGTTACTCATAGCTATTCCCAAAAGACTGTTTGACTTAAGTCTAATTAGTCTTAAAATAAATTGAAGTGATGCAAATTAATGGATATATATAAATATGCTGCATAGTAAGATTGATTTAAATTTATTTTTAATACTCAGAACCGTCTATTTAGAAGGCACTATTACTGCTGCGGCAAATAAATTGCATTTAACTCAGCCGGCGGTGAGCCATGCCTTATCAAGATTACGCGCTAAGTTTGATGATGTCTTGTTTATTCGTCATGGCCGAAAAATGGTGCCATCGGCGCTATGCCAAAAAATTATGCCACAAGTTATCACCTCGTTAACTGCTTTAGAATCAACCTTGTTAGATAACCAATTGTTTGATGTAACCGCGCACAAACGTGAAATTAAATTTGGTTTTCGAGACATTCTTGAGTCTATATTTTTTCCTACCCTAGTTACCGATTTACTGATCAATACACCAAATATAACGATTAATAGCCGACAAGTGTCGCGTGTTGAAATGGAAAAGGCACTTGAGCAGCAAGAGTTAGATATTGTTATTGATGTACTTACGCCAACCAGTAACGACATTAGAAGTACGTTGATTTGTAATGAAAGTTTTTCGTTAATATGTCGCCAAGGTCACCCTATTCTTAACGAATTAACTTTAGAAAATTATATTAAGGCTTCACACGCGTTAGTGGCACTTAAGGACTCTCGGGTAGACTTAGTTGACATGGCGCTAGCAAACCACGGCGCTACACGTAATATAGTGCTTCAATGCGAGCATTATTTTGCCGCTACAAGTGTGATAAGTCGGTGCGACATGTTGCTAACCATGCCCAACGCATACGCGAATTTATTAAAAGAGAAAATGCCCGTTGAGGTTGTGCCATTACCTTTTGAGGTACCTGTATTGCCGGTACATATGTATTGGCATAAACAAGCTGAGCATGATCCTATCAATGGTTGGATGCGAGAAAAACTATTAGTTATTGCCAAAGACTTGTTGTAATTTTTGCTGTGGGTATCAAGGCATATCAAGTGATACAGATAAAGAAATATTAAAGGCAAGGCATGGTGTAGAGCGTTAAGTGAAAAATTAAAAAGCACGGCACATTGCTTTGTGCGCGTGCTAAATTTTTATAACACTAATACGTTTATATGCTAAAAGTTATAACTCGCTTGCAAGTGATAACTACGAGGGCGCTCTGACAAGAAACGATGCGCATAACTTAATACAGGGACATCGTTTGCCTGACTAAAGGTTTGCTCGTCGGTTAAGTTTTTCACTAAAAATGCTAGGGTCCAAGCATCATCTTTGTCTGCTACTTCAAGTCTAAAGTTTACTTTTTCATAGGCTTTTTGCACAGCAATGGGATCTAAATCTTGTTCAAGAAAATAATCATCACTGAAATTAACCGATAAATTTGCCGATAGCGGATAACCTGAAAATATTTCGGTATTGTAGTCAAGTGCGAGGTTACCTGAATAATCAGGAGCAAAAGCGCCTGTTTTGCCACTCAAATCTTGTGTTGCTTGGCCCAGTAATTCAGCTTGACGTACTGTTGGAGAAGCTCCCGTGTAACTTTCGTATTCAAAATCAAGTAAAGCAATATTGGCTGATAAGGTCCAGTTGTCGTTTATCGCCCAGCGGCTATCAATTTCAATACCTTGTACTTTGGTTTCAGCCGCATTTTTTACTACAAAAGCATTGCCGTTAAACTCAGATACTTGTAAGTCTTCGTATTTGGTATGGAAAATGGTGGCGTTAATTTCTAGAATATTCTTAATGGGTTCAGATTTTATACCAAACTCAATATTAGTGGCTTTTTCATCATCAAACTCGAAACCTGACTCAGGATCAGGTTGATTACCGTTTGAACTGTTTAAACCTGAGCCGTCATAACCACCTGCTTTATAACCAATACCGGCGCTGGCGAATAGCATGGTGTCTTCGAAGCCTAGATACTGCACACTAATGCTTGGTGATAGATGTGACTCGTCGCGATCAGCTTCAATTTCATGCATGCCTGCACCTGATAACGCTGTAGCAATACCGGGTACTAAGGTATTAACAAACTGTTGTACCGGCTCTGGCACGCCTTCAGCAAACATGGCGTATGAACTTTGTTCACTAGTAACTTCTTTTTCTTCTTTTTGATAACGTAAACCAAGATTGGCACGCCAGTCGTTATTTACATTCCAAGTCAGTGAAGCAAACGCAGAATAGCTTTCTTGGTCTTGTTCAAATAACGCCCGAGTACCCACTGAAGTTGCTGGCGGCAACGTTGGGATAAGTGTTGATGCTGCTAGTAAAATATCGTTTGGATGGGTAAGCTCGCTGTTCATGTAAAATACGCCTGCAACGTATTCAAAGGTTTCACCGGCGGGCGAAGAAACACGAAACTCTTGAGTAAATTGCTCAAAGTTCTCAATATGATCTTGTTTAATCAAAGAAACTTCAGAATAATCAGCATCGAATAAAGCATCCCAGTCGTAATCACCGTAAGTAGTAATCGAGGTAAACTCATATTCACCATGGTCGTAAGTTAGCTGCAATACGGCATTATTTGAAGTTGTAGAATTACCTTCATCTAGCCCGCCAGGGTGTTGGTCACCCGATACCGCGCTGGTGTAATCAAGGCCTGAAGCATCAGAAAGTAAAAATGAGCGATAGCCAACGTTACCTGGGTTAGCCGGATCGCTAGCCACTTGTTCATTACGATTCGTTTCATCAACAATATATTGATAACGAGAGCCCTTAGTATCAAAGCTAGCATGTTCCCATTTGAATAGTGCGTTTACGTTGTCGCTTAATTGCCAATCAGCAGAAAATCTAACCCCGCTAGCTTCTGAGGAAGATTCGTCTTTATCGCGGGCAATGTTGTTAATATAACCGTCCATTGATTCATCAAAAGCCGCAATTCGAATAGCTAAATCATCATTTATTGCAAAATTTGCCACAGCGTTAATACGGTGTTCGTTGTCAGAGCCATATTCAGCAGAAATAGAACCTTCATTTTCATCAGTAGGCGAATTTGTCACCATGCTAAAAGCACCGGCGGTAGCATTTTTACCAAACATGACGGCTTGTGGGCCTTTGATTAGCTCTATACGCTGCATGTCTAAAAAAGGAAACTTAGCTTGATGCCCACGACCTAAGTAAATACCGTCTTTGTACATGGCAACCGATTGTTCAAAACCGGCATTGGTGCCTGAGCCAATACCGCGGACAAATATGCGCTTACTACTTGAAGATTCTGTTATGTGCACATTGGGTAACGACTCAGACATGCCTAACAAGTTATCTATGTTGTTTTTCTCTAAACTAGCGCCTGTAAACGCTTGAATAGACGTTGGAACATCTTGAATTGACTGCACGCGCTTTTGAGATGTAACGGTAATGCGCTCTAAACCTGCTGCTTTATCTTGTTGCTGTGCTTCAGCTGCAAAGGTGCTACTTGGCATAACAATAGCTGAATAAATAACTGCCTGTGTAGCAATACTCACTAGTGAACGTTTAAACATGTATTGGCTTCCCCATTGATAAATGAAATCGTGCTTGTTGTATTTAATTTCTGCACTTTGTTGATTGAAATCATGTTGAAGCTAGCTAGTATTAAATGAAAATGATGTTTAGTTATCTTTAAGTATGAATGAAATGCATACAATAGTAATGGGTTGACGTATTTAGCGAACAAAGATTCGCAAAAAATCAAGCTTGAATTAGTATTTAAGTTGTCGGGGTTTTTTGAGGAAAGTAGTTGTTTTTGTTTTAGAAAAATTAATGTTAACGATTTTCTTTGCACTGTAGTGGTTAAGTTTAATTACCCACTACAGTGATATTTGGCTAACAATTTAACTAAATATTTCAATAGATTTTATTTGCTACTCTTGAGCACCGAAATGTTGAAGTAATCTATTTATTAGTAAAACTATTCGGGCTTTTTAGCGGCGCCCGTTGTTAGTTTTGTAAATGTAACTTGCGCGTAATCGCCATTTTTTTTATCCATTTGCCAGTCGCCCGTTCCTAGGCATTTAGGATACCAAAAACCAGGATCATCTTTAATGCTACATTGGTTATATGCGCCGGCTTTAAAAAACAAAGCATCACCAAGATAGCCATTTGGATGATCATACTTGTCTACCTTACCGTTCGCATCAATGTTGTTTGCTAGGTTAATTTGAAACTTTACGGTTTTATGACGTGCCGTAGTAAACGTTAAATACATAATGTCGTTGTAAACATTAATTTCGTAACTAAATTCTTCATTTAATGCTATACCATCTTCACCGGGTTCATTGCTTTCACTCCATAATTCACCCCACACTGGGTAGGCAATATCAACACGATTAACATCTGCTTTTGGTAAGTTACGTTCATAGTTCCAAAACACTGAACCATATTGGTGATTTGGCCATTTTTTAAAGTAAATTTTTATCGGTTCATTGCCATAACCAAAACCATTACCTTGTGCAACGATGGCTTTGTCTTTAGTGGCATGAATTTGTCCAACTACCACAGAGTAAGCTGGGTTTTTGTTTGGATAAGTCGCTCGTTTAGCAACGTGGTTTACTTTTACTGTGGCTTGTAAATTACCGCCAATTTGAGCATGGTTTTTTACATTTGGGTGAGATTTTAAGGAAAAATTATTAGCCGGCGCATTACTCTTAATTTTAGGGCCACCTAATAATTGATGCAACTCGCTACGAGTATTCGTTGAATTTGCGGTGGTAAATGCTTTGTTAGGTGTAGCAAATACCAAATTATTATTGTCATCAAGATAGAAATAATCTGGGTGACTATAGTGCTGAATATCAATGCGACTTACCTGATCAACTTTGCCGTTATTATCTTTATCGGTTGGTACCGTAATTTTCCATGTTGATAAATCAAACTTAGTCGCCGGCAAAGTCGTGCTAGGAGTTTCGTTTAGTGTCTTTGTACTACACCCTACAACAGCTAAAGTACCTATCATTGTAGAAGTTAATATTTTAATAAATTTCATATAAATATACCTTTAATAAAACTGAAAAACTGCGCATTAACATGGCGCTTTTTAAATAAACGTTATTGGGTGTTACACGATGATCTTTTAATTAATTTACAAGGAATCATTGTTTTCTGAGCTGGCATTCTTTCATTGCTAATTAAGTTGAGTAGCGCGGTAGCAGATTCGGTGCCTATTTCGTAGGGTTCTTGTTTAATCACAGTAATAGGCACTTTAAAGAATTTAGCCATGGGTATATCGTCAAAACTAATAACTGATACATCGTCAGGAATGGTGATATTTCCGTGCTCTAAATTTTCCAGTAATGCGGTAGTAATCGCTAAATGTTGGGTGAAAAAAGCACTAGGTGGGTTCAACTGCGAAAGTACTTCTGTGGGTGAAAGTTCAAACCCGGTTTCACGATGCCAATATTGAATAAGCTGATTATCAACACTCATTCCATGCTTAAGATGCGCTTCTAAATAGCCTTGGTAACGCTCGTTTCGTGATTTTACACTGTCAAAATGTTGTGTAATAAAGCAAATTCGCTTGTGACCTAACGTAAGTAAATAGTCAGTAGCATCAAACGCACCCTGGCGGTAATCTGATAATATTATGTGTTTTTCTGTACCGTCGTGCTCCAGTTGAAATTGCACAATAGGTAAACCTTTGTCGATAAATTTGCAGATAAGCTCAGCGTTTTTTCCTGACGACGCGATAATAATACCGTCAACATTTAGCTGTCTTAACGCCTGTAAAGATTGCGCTTCAATCGTTGGGTCGAAATCGGTGTTGTAAATTAAAACGTTATAGCCATTTTTTTTACAAAAATCATCAATACCTCGTATCGCTTTACCTGTGTATGAACCGGTAACGTCACGCACAATAACGCCAATGGTTTTAGTTTTAGCTGTTTTCAGGCTTCTGGCAATAGGGTTTGGTACATAATCTAGCTCTTCAATCGCTTGCATTATTCTTTGTTTGGTTTTTTCTGCCATGTAATCAAAACGGCCATTTAAATATTGAGAAACCGTGCTTTTAGACACGCCAGCTTTCTCAGCTACATCGATTAACTTGATTTTTACCATGGATTTTTCTTTGAGGCGCTAAATATTCGAGTGTTGACATTGTGCAACAGTATGCTAATTTAATCAACTAAACCGATTTAGTAAAACGATTTAGTTTGTTCGGTAAATCATAGTTACTCTGCTGATTTAGTATTGATTTAGTATTGAATTAGTATTGAACGTAAGGAAGATAAGTGAAAATTGCAGCGATAAAAGTCTTTGTATGTAGCCCAGGTAGGAACTTTGTCACGGTAAAAGTGATGACAGATACTGGTGTTTACGGTTTAGGTGATGCAACAGTAAATGGCCGAGAAATGGCTGTTGTAACCTATTTAGAAGAACACGTAATTCCTTGTTTAATTGGTAGAGACCCAAGCGACATTGAAGACATTTGGCAATATTTGTACAAAGGTGTGTATTGGCGAAAAGGGCCAATTAATATGGCCGCGATTGCAGCGATTGATATGGCACTTTGGGATATTAAAGGAAAAGTGGCTGGTTTACCTGTGTATCAGTTACTTGGTGGAAAAAGCCGTAAGGGTGTTACCTTGTACGCACACGCCAATGGGGAAAGCATTGCTGACACACTTGATAAAACACAGGTATTAATTGAACAAGGCTTTAAGGCTATTAGATTACAGTCGGCAATTCCCGGGCTTAAAGTAACTTATGGCGTTCTAGGGGATAAAAAAGATTATTACGAATTGCAGGGCAATCGCCCTTTGCCGCCAGAAGAAGAATGGTCAACGCCAAAATATTTTAATTCGGTGGTCGAGCTATTTCGTGCTGCACGTGAACGTTTTGGTGATGAAATTCAATTTGTTCATGATGTACACAGTAGGCTAACACCCATTGAATCAGCCAAACTCGGTAAGTTATTAGAAGAGTTTAATTTATTGTTTCTCGAAGATGCTTCAATGGCAGAGAACCAAGATAATTTTTCCATAATCAGGCAGCACACCACAACGCCATTGGCTATTGGCGAAACCTACAATACGATTTGGGATTGTAAAGATCTGATACAAAACCAGCTTATTGACTATATTCGAGTGGCCGCAACACATGCCGGTGGTATTACGGCGTTAAGACGTATCGCAGATTTTAGCAGTATATATAACGTAAAAACGGCACCGCATGGCGCTCCTGATTTATCGCCGATTTGTTTTGCAGCGCATATGCATCTTAATATTTGGACACCTAATTTTGGTATTCAAGAGTTTGTAGGTTTTGGTAATGAGCAATTAAAGCAAATATTTAAGCATGAATATAGCGTAAAAAATGGCATGGCTTATATGAGTGAGGCGCCGGGCTTAGGTATAGAATTTGATGAAGAAGCGGCGAGTCAATATCCTTATAAACGCTCTTATTTGCCCGTAAGTCGGTTAGAAGATGGCACATTGTGGAACTGGTAAACACTGGCATTGTGGGCTTTGATTAAACATAAAAACAGGATTAATACATGAGTAATAAAATTAAAGTATTAGTGCATGGCACTGGTTTTGCTGGGCAAGGGCACACAGACGCCTTTAGATATGCCGGCGCTGAAGTGGTGGGTATTGTTGGTAGAACCAAGAGCGTGGTTGAACAAGTTGCTAAAGACATGAGTATTCCTTATGCCGGCACAAATTGGCAGCAGGCGTTAGAAGAGTGTAAACCTGATGTGGTGTCGATTGCTACACCGGGTGGCGCACATGTTAAGCCGATAGAGCAAGCAATTGAATTTGGCTGTCATGTTTTCTGCGATAAGCCATTAACACAAAGTGGTGCAACGTCAAAAGCGTTATACCAATTAGCTCAAGCTAAAAATGTTAAAACTGCTTTCGCCGCAAGTTTTAGGTATATGCCAGAAATACTCCATGCGAAAAAGCTTGTTGCTGAAGGAGTTATAGGCGAACCGCTTGAAGTTGAATGTATTTCTCATTTTAATTTAGAGCGTGATATTCCCTTTGGCTGGTCGCATCGAAAAGAAGAGGGTGGTGGACGACTGAATAATAACTTTACTCATATGATGTCGATTGTTACTTCGGTCGTTGGCGAGAAAATTTTATCTATTATGGGTGAGGTTCGTGACGATTTAGGTAAAGCGCCGATTGTGGAAGGTGTGCACAACTTTAAAACTCGACGTGACTTTATTCCCAAGGATTTAAACGATGCTTCACTGCAGTGGGGAGAATCAAATGTTGAGTGGTCGTATAACGTATTAGCGCAATTAGAGAGTCCATTTGCTGAAAAGCCGGTTTCTGTCATGTTTAAACATGGCGGGTTGCATCCACGCTTTAACGAAGATCACATTGTATTTTATGGTAGTAAAGGTGCAATTTATATTAAGGGGCATTACGGTGCAGGGCCACTGTATATATACGGCGATAATAAAGAATGGCAGGAAGTACCATTACCTGCAGAAATTGCAGCAGATGTGCCTAATGTTGAAGGTGATACCGAAAGAAACTGGCGCTACCTTATTCGTGAATTAGTGAAAGACATTAAAGGTGAAACTGTGCCGCCTTACCAAACATTTAAAGAAGGCAGTCAATATCAACAGCTTATTGATTTAATTCGTAAAAATGACTACTGGGTTGATGTCAGTCATCTGCAATAAATTTAAGCCGAAAAGGTAAGCTCATGTTTTATGATTATTTGGTAATCGCAGGATACTTTACCCTCATTATGGGGATAGGCTTTGCTTTTAAAGGTATGGCTAAAAACTCAACCAGTGACTACTTTCGCGGTGGCGGGAGAATGTTGTGGTGGATGGTAGGTTCAACCGCCTTTATGGCGCAGTTTTCTGCCTGGACCTTCACCGGGGCAGCCGGTAAAGCATACACAGATGGTTTTGCTATGAGTTTAGTATTTTTCGCCAATACTTTTGCTTACTTTTGCGGTTGGGCATATTTTTCACACCGTTTTCGTCAAATGCGTGTTGATACACCAACCGAAGGCATAAAACGTCGCTTTGGCCAGCAAAATGAAACGTTTTTTTCATGGGCATTAATTGTGTTTAGTGTGATTAATGCCGGTGTTTGGCTGAATGCGCTGGGTGTGTTCTCTAGCGCGGTATTTAATGCTGATATTACGCTTACTATTATTATTACTGGTTTAACAGTGCTATTTGTTTCAGTACTTTCTGGGGCATGGGGAGTTGTAGCATCAGACTTTGTGCAAACGTTAGTCGTTGCTGTAGTTTCTATTGCTTGCGCGATTGTCGCCTTAGTTCAAGTAGGCGGTCCTGTTGAAATGGTAACCCAATTTCCGTCTGACTTTATGATGGGTCCCGATATGAACTATGGTTTGTTATTAGTTGGCACTTTTGTTTTCTTTCTAGCTAAACAAATGATCACCATTATGAATTTGAACGACTCCTTTCGCTTTCTAAATGCAAAAGACTCTGACAACGCTAGAAAGGCGGCTTTACTGGCCATGGTATTAATGGGGTTTGGTAGTATTATATGGTTTATACCGCCTTGGGTTTCGGCCATTTTGTATCCTGAAGCGGCCGCTGCATTTCCAGAATTAGGTAACAAAGCAGCTGATGCTGTGTACTTGGTATTTGCTCGCAATACTATGCCAATAGGAACGGTAGGCTTGTTATTAGCCGGACTTTTCGCTGCTACCATGTCATCAATGGACTCGTCTTTAAATAAAAACGCCGGTATATTTGTGCGCAGTATTTACCAACCATTATTGGCGAAAAAAAATAAAGTTATTGATGATAAGCACTTATTAAAGGTTAGCCGAGTTGTTAGTTTCGCTTGTGGTATTTTGGTGATCTCGGTGGCGTTATTTTTTAAGTCACTTAAAGAATTAAGCTTGTTTGACTTAATGATGTCGTTATCAACCATGATCCAAGTACCGCTGCTTATTCCGCTTATTTTTGGTTTGTTTATCAAGAAAACACCTAATTGGGCGCCATGGGTTACCGTCGCTTTAGGCTTGTTTATCTCGTGGTTTATGATGAATGTATTAACACCACAAGTATTCGCTAATTGGTTAGGCTTAAATGAACTAACTCGAAGAGAATCAGTTGATATGAACTTAATGCTCACCATAGCCGCACACTTGATTTTTACCGCAGGATTTTTCTGCTTAACCACTTTTTTTTATAAAGCCGAGCATGACGAACATCGACAAGCGCGAGAAAAATTCTTTGTTGATATTGAAACCCCAGTCATTGCCGATAACGAACAAGATGATTACGACCGTAAACAAAGAGACAAGTTAGGTTCTATGGTGCTGTTAATGGGCAGCGGCGTAACATTTATGGCGTTAATTCCCAACCCATTATGGGGTAGGGGTATGTTTGTCGCCTGTGCTTTGGTGATTTTAGCCGTAGGTGTTTTTTTGAAAAGAAGCGCTAAACCAATCGCTTAATTAAAGAGATAATATAATGTTTGCAAAAATTAACTTAATAGCAATAGTCTTCATCTTTTCTACTACGACTATTAGTTGTACTGCAAAGCATAAAACGCTTAACAGCACGGTAAGTAAAGTAAAACCTGCCGTGGTGTTAACTCATGGTATTGACCAATCTGCTGGCGGTGTTGCAACTTACATAATAACAACGAATAACGCGACTTATTATTTGGAAAAACAAGGTGGCGGTTTATCAAGCATGGAAGATATTGAAGGTGTTGATTGGTTAGGGTTTAACAACACTAAAGGTTCCGGCCACAAGGGTGAATATCGCGGCTTTCCAAATGCTATTCATAAGCAGGACGGTAATTATTTTCATGCGCTTAACGCCGGCACCAATTTATCGACTTCTGAAGTTAATATTGAATCAGAAAAACACGTTCGCATTACTTTTACATCAGGTAATAAAAAGTGGCAAGGCCAATGGGATTTCTACCCTGAGCGTTTAGATTTTACCATGAGCGAAGTTAGTGCAGGCTATAAATACTGGATACAATACGAAGGTGTGCCTTATGGGGAAATGGATAAAACCGACTTTTGGTTTAGTGCGAGTGACAACAAAGCTCATGCCATCAACGAGCCATATTTGGCTGACTTACCAAACACTGAATGGATAGCGTTCGGTGATATAAAAAGCCCAAGAATGTTATATATGTTGCACCATCAAGACGATGAATACCCAGATAATTACGTAAGTAGACCTGATATGACTGTCTTTGGCTTTGGTCGAAGTAATAAAGATAAATTCTTAGATACGCCTCAACGATTTTCTCTTGGTTTTATTGAATCATCTGAATATGAACAAGTAAAAGTAACGGTCGAGAAAATTATGCTGTAAATAGCGATTTGATAAGTTATTTCTTTCGTCGATATTTTAGCAGCACTAGGCCGCGCTTTAGATATTATAAATAAAGCAAGTAAAGCACTAATAATTGGTTGAGTTTTATTTGAAAATACTGATAATTGTCTTTAATTATGTATATATGACAAGGTATTAATAGAAGAATGGGGTGGCTAAAGGGACTTGAACCCTCGACAACCGGAATCACAATCCGGGGCTCTACCAACTGAGCTATAGCCACCACTGATATTACTTGAAGCGCCCAGTGACAAGGCGCGAGGATTGTATTGCATTTTATAGTGATATGACAAGTGAAATATCACATTTAGATCGTTTTTTTTGAATTTTTGTCGAGTATTGTAATATTTTTTGCTCGGGGACCCGTTATTCCGTTATTTTAACTTTTATCTGTAACTTGCTAATATGAGTTATAGCCATTTAATAAGATAGCCATTATGTCATTAGAAAAAATTTCAACACAAATTTCAAACGCTCAGCAGGGTAATGTTAAGAAAATGCCACCTGTTGAGTTATGGGATCCGCCTTTTTGTGGTGATATAGACCTAGAAATAAAATCGGACGGTAGCTGGTTTTATAATGGTAGCGTTTTTAAGCGTTTGTCTTTAGTTAAGTTATTTGCATCGGTATTAAAAAAAGAAGATGAAAAATATTTTTTGGTAACGCCGGTTGAAAAAATAGGCATAAAGGTTGTTGATGCACCATTTATTTTAACGCAATGGCAATGGATCGATGAAGAAAAAACCCGTATGCAAGTCACTACTAATTTAGACGATAGCTTTATATTAAATGCAGAACACCCTTTAGATATTGCAGAAGATGGTGCTTTATACGTTACGGTTAGACGAAATTTAAAGGCCAAGGTACATCGTAATGTTTATTATCAATGGGTAGATTTAGCCAAAGAAGATAAAAATGAGCAGGGCACTGAGTTGGTGTTTTTCAGCGCCGATTGTCGGTTTATTTTAGGCAAACTAGAAGATTAAGTTATATCACCCGAGAAAAGCGTTGCTGATTTAGTTTTTGCTTTAGGTTGGCATCAAAGCTCATGCAAATGTTTCGTATTAATAATCGAGCTTTTTGATCTACACGAATATTATTTTGTGTATTGCTGAGTAAGCCGTCATTAATAAAAGGCTTAAGCAGAGGTAGATCTTCAGCGAAGTATTGGTCAAAATCAATTGAATATTTTTCATTAATTTTATTTTTGTTGATAGACATATTACACATTAATTCACGAATAACTTCGCCTCGAATAATGTCATCTTGAGTGAGTTTTAACCCTTTTTCATGTGCATGCGCGTTTGCATCAATTGCTTTATAATAGTTCGGTAGTTCTTTGGTGTTTTGGCTTAAGCTATTTCCAATAGCGCTTATTGCTGACACACCTAAACCGAGCAAGTCGCCACCGCCTTTGGTGGTGTAGCCTTGAAAATTTCTGTGTAAATTCCCTTCTTTTTGAGCGATAGCTAACTCATCTTCCGGCTTGGCGAAGTGATCCATTCCGATAAAGTCGTAGCCAAAGTCACAAAGCTTTTCTATGGCAAGTTTCATTAAAGCAAACTTCTCATCTATGCTTGGTAGCCATTCATCTTTCAGTTTACGTTGAGCAGCAAACCGGGAGGGCATATGGGCATAACTAAAGAGTGAAATGCGATCAACGGCCATTTCATGTGCTTTGTTCAGTGTACGGGTGAATGTTGCTATATTTTGATGTGGTAAACCATAGATTAAATCAATATTAATCGACTTGAAGCCAACGTGCTTGGCATGAGCAATAAATTTCTCTATAAATTCGGTTGATTGCACTCTATTAATGGTTTGCTGCACTTTTTCATCGATGTCTTGCACACCAATGCTTAAGCGATTAAACCCTAAACTATATAAATGTTCGGCTAAGTTCATTTCTATTTCACGTGGGTCTATTTCAATACTCATCTCTACTTGCTCAGAGAAGGTAAATTGCTCTTTTAATAACACAACTAATTTGGTTATTTGTTCGTGATTTAAGAAACTAGGCGTACCTCCACCCCAATGCAGTTGTTTAACGGTATAGTTTTTAAATAAAGGTGCTTTTGCGATAATTTCTTTTGCAAGAAATGCTAGGTAGGTGTCAGCTTTATCTCTGTGGCGAGTAACGACTTTATTGCACCCGCAGTAATAGCAAAGGCTATGACAAAAAGGAATATGAACATACAAGGATAACGCTTGATTTGGGGATGCTTCAATAGTTGAAACTAAATCACTATATTTGAATTGTTCAGTAAATTCTAACGCGGTTGGGTACGAGGTATAACGCGGCCCACTGGTGTTATATTTTTTTAGTAAGGCATTATCGAAAAAGTTATGGGTTTGCATAAGAGGGCCAGTTTATCTATTTTTCGATATTATAAATAAACTCGCTTCTCAAACATTGATCGAGCGCAATAGTGCATGCTTTTTTGAGAAAAAAAAGCTACTCATAGTGTAAATATATGAATAGCTTATTGTAGTACGTTCAAACTTAAATTTTGAGCTTTTTATACTATAGTAACTAACAGGTGCTTTAAGTAAATATTGCTATTTAAATGGTAGTTTTTGTTTCACTTAGCATACTATTTCGTTCATTGGCGTATTGATGTAATAGCGCTATATCTTGTCGAATAGCATCTGCCATTTCAGCTTCGAGTTTCATGCGCTCAAAATCTAGTTTCATGCGTGTTTTTTTATCAAGCTTTTTACGCGCTGCTAAAATTGGCATATGCTTTATAGCTTCATAAAATGTAAATATAGCAGGAAACTGCACACTTAAATCTTGGCTTAATTTTAATGAGTCAAGTAAAACGCTTAAGCGCCAACAGCCTTCTGCGATATCGCATTGCTCTTCTTTCATCGCGCGAACAATGATAATAACGCTAGCTATTATTTTTTTGTCATGCTGTTGCAAAGCTTGTTGCTGAGCTATTTCTTTTTGCTTTTGTGCCAGTGTTTGCTGTTTTAACTGTCGCAATAGTTTTACGGCTATGGCGGCTAATACTGCAATAATAACAAAAGCCAATAATGCAAGGTAAACCCATGGATTTGATAGCATTGATGTTACCTATTCAAATTTGGTTAAATCACTATTATTAAATTTGTCCCATAGATCATCTTCTGAGTCTGATTTTTTAGGCTGTGCTACAACATCATCTTCATCATCTAGGCCTAACGCATCACTGATTTTTTCGTGTTGTTCCATTAGGGTATTATAGTAGTCAATTTCTTCTGATGATAAAGCTATGTCATCATCTTGTTTTTCAAGAATCTCAAGCAATCTTGGATCTTGCTCAATGCGACTTAATTGATCTGCTAATGACTCGCCTGTTTCAACTGCGCGGATGCCTGCGATAGGGGAGTTATCTTGCACTTTCTTCGCTGGTTTGGTTTTTATTGGCGCACTAATCGGCTTACCTAAATCGATAGGCGTTTTATTGCCAATACGAGGATCTTTATGCTTAGCAGAAGTTTGGCTTTGAGTAACTTTTTTCGTGGCTTCTTTTTGACGGTTACCCGCTTCGTTACCATTAGATTTTTTTGCTCTACGCGGTTTTGGTTCGACTAATTTTTTTTTGTCATCTTTTAGGATGCCAATAGAACCTGTGCCCGGTTTGCGTGATTTTTTCGTACGAGACATAGTAATAACTTAAAATAATGAACAATTAGGTTTATTTTACGACATTCCGCACTAAACAGCGATAGAAAGAAAAAAAGCGACGTAAATAACGTCGCTTTTTGAGAAAATGCGGCAATTGCCAACATATAAATCCCGATTCTTAAGTGGCTGTCCTAGCCTTTTGTTACAGTCCCTGTGAGTTTAATAATTTCTAATATTATTTTTTATTATTATCGTAGCACTTTATTTTATTTTTATCGGTCATCCTGACACTTTCTTGGGCTATCCTTTATGTCTAATATAGACAAAATATTCAATGCTTTCCCTAAGCAGTAGTAAACCATCCCTATTGTAAATATTGTTCTGCGTTAAATAACGCTTACTTGCTGTCCGTGCTGTGACTATCCATTTTGTTAGTTGCTATCTACGTAGCTGCCCATACTTTACGTGAGTTTCGACAAGCATCAAGTGCTTTTTTTCGTTTTTTTACTAACTCAAAAGCTAAAACTCAGCAAGTCTTTGTTTTTAAGTGTAATAAAATTGTTAAAATATGTAATTTATTTTTTATTAATTTCTATTTTATGGTCAATGTCTTACAAAAAAGCTTACTTTGAAGGGTAATTTGTTTGCAAGCCTTACTTACGAAGCTCTTCGTTATTAAGGCTTGTAGCAATGTTCTGGTTAAAATTTAGTCGTTTAACTCATGTAACCAAGCGGCATGTGTTGGTGCTTTTTTAGTTTTTGACCATTCTTCTACCATCAGTGGAGCGACCCGTTTAAGTTCAGCATATTGCTCTTTTGTACCAATATTGGCTGCTAACTCTAAACGATGTCCATTTGGGTCGAAGAAGTAAATTGATTTAAATACACCATGATTTACCGGGCCTAATATATCTATTCCCTGTGACTCTAAATCGTTTTTTGCTGAGATTAAAGCGTCTAAATCTTCAACTTCTAGAGCGATATGTTGTACCCATGTAGGTGTGTTTTCATCGCGACCCATGTCAGGAGAATTTGGAATTTCAAAAAATGCGAGTATATTGCCCATGCCTGCATCTAAAAATATATGCATGTAAGGATCAGGCGCCTTGGTTGACGGCACTTCATTTTCTGCAATCGCAACCGTCAGTTCCATGTTTAAATGTTTTTGGTACCAGTCGACAGTTTCTTTGGCATCTTTACAGCGATAAGCCACGTGGTGAAAGCGTTTTAAATTAATCATAGGGTTAGCACTTAAATTATAAGTTGAGCGAATATCGGATAAGTTAATTTTTACCATAACTCGATAATTCGCCCTAATTTTCATTCCAGTTTAGCAGCAAGAAGTTGTCAGTTTTTGCGTACGCTTAAGTTTACAATAACTTATTAAGAGCTTAGCCTTGAGGAATAATAGCTTGCCATAGCTTAGCTAAACTCTCGTCGACAACGTTAAAAGCTATGCCTGCTAAAGGTGAGTCGATAATGGTTATTGTCGATTTTAAAAGTTGATCGTCTCTAAAAAAGTGGCAGTTTAGTTCACTATTTTCAGCTTGATGATCAAATATGGCTTGTATTGATTGTTCGGTAACTTTGACATGATCAACGGCAATAAGTACATCGTTAACCGCAATGCCAGCTTTAGCCGCAGGTGACTCTTCTAATACTTGGGTAATGGTTAAACCAAAAGGCTGTGCCTTATATTGTGCGCCTAAATAAGCATGAAAGTTTGTAGCAGAAGTTGTTTCTACACTGTTTAGTTTTTTAAACTTATGCTTTTGTAGTTCAACGCCAACTTTAGCTAACTCGGCTGTTAGATCAATACGTTCAGTGCTATATAAGTGGTGTTTAAATGCTGCTGTAATATCTTCGCCACAAAGTAGGTTGGCTATATTAATAAAGTCTTCTTCGCTAGTACCAACATTCGTCCGCCCAAAATGTATCCATAATTCTCGCATTAAGGTATCTAAGCTGTATTGGTTATTAGATTTTTCACGAATTGTTAAATCTAACCACAAAGCGATGAACGCTCCTTTAACGTAATAACTTACTATGTTGTTTACGGCGTCTGGGCCTTGTTGATAAAACTTGGTCCAGGCATCAAAACTAGAGGCCGTGATGCTTTGTTTTAACTCACCTACTCCGCGACTAATGCGTGTAGCTCCTTTTGCCAAAATAGTTAAGTATTCTTCAAAAGTAATGATGCCGGTGCGATAAAGTGCAAAGTCATCGTAATAAGAGGTTATGCCTTCAAAAGCCCATAACTGTTTGGTATAGCTTTCTTGTTGTAAATTGTAAGGAATAAATTCTTTTGGTTTTATACGACAAACATTCCAAGCATGGAAGTATTTGCCATACATTTAACCAAAATAAAGAAATTATAATAATTATTATATTTTAATTAGTTAAATAAATCGTTAATATCAATTATTAGTGGATATAGGCTTTAATACAGTGACGTATATGACAATAAAAAATCAAACTCTCCAAATAGCAACAACTTTCATTTTATTATTTATTACTTTTCAATCATTTGCATTTGAGCAAAAATTACCAAATAAAGTTATCCAAGAAAATCCAATTACAAATATTGAAAAAAATAATAATTTCGATTCTGTATTCCTTAATAATTATATTCATGAAAATAAGGTGACAACAGAGCAATTAGCAATTCAGAGTACTGAAATAAAGCATCTACAGAATAATTTTAATAAGCAAGTAACTAAAAACGAAGGCCTAGAAAATCAAATATTGTCGCTTAAAAAACAGCTATATCAAGTAAAGTCAAATGTAGATGCAAGTGATAATAGTAGCAGTATTGCTAGTGTATTATTAACGGCCGTAGCCGTTATAGTTACCACTCTTGGGGTTATAATCGCGGTTATAACTTTTATCGGTTACAAGGATATAGTTCAAAGAGCGGAAGATAAGGCTAGAGAAATTACAGCTTCTTTAATTAACAAAACAGCAAATGATGAGATGACTAGACTCATTGACAGTGGCGCATTTGAATCTCATATAACTCAGGCTGTTGATAGAGTTGTATATAAAGATTTATATGCAGATGAAGAACTTACAAATGACGATGACACTAGTGTAAATAAATAAGGCAAATTTTTATGAGAACATCTCAAGAGTGGAATCAATTAAGTGATCAAAATAAAGAATTGATAATTAGCTTTCAACAAAATTTTCCAATCCCTGTTGGTGCTATTGCTAAAAAATTAGGAATAATAGTTAAAAAGTCCACTTTACCTGCGGGTATTTCTGGTGAAATTAAAGAAGAAGACAATGTTTGTATTATTCGAGTGAATAGACATGATGTTAAAGCTAGACAACGATTTACTCTTGCTCATGAAATAGCGCATTTTTTACTTCATAAGCACTTACTAAGAGATGGCATCACTGATGATATTTTATATAGATCAAACCAATCTGATGCAATAGAAGCACAAGCAAATCGACTAGCTGCTGATTTAATTATGCCACCAAGTTTAGTCAATCAAGCTATGAATATTTATCAAGATAAAAAAGATGAACAAAAATATGAACTGATAGCTCAAGAAGCTGAAGTATCAACGGTTGCTTTGAAGATTCGATTGGGTAAAAAATAGGAGAATAACTTGTTTCTTGAAATTGAAAATAAAAATTTTAAATATATTCCTATTTTAGCTATTAAACCTGCTGAAATGTCAGCTTTAGAGGAGCTACCAGAAAAAGATAAAGACATATTATTACCTTTGTTCTCTTTAAAAGGCTGGGCAGGCTCTAAAAAATTAAAAAACACACCAGAACGTATATCTAAAGCTTTTGGAACGAAAAACTGGATAGCTGATATAGATCAATCTTTTATCAAAGATAAAACTAAATCAGCGGATGGAGAATACCCTAGAGAGGTTTACCATCAAATTGAGGAGTTGCTTGATCCGAATGATGGTTACTCCAATTGGTTTGAATATTTAAAAGAGTTACCAAATGCTATTCCTTGCTTGCAGCTCGGAGATGAAAAGGTTATTAGTGAACAAATTCAGAAATTGACTTCTTTAGATAGAGGATTAGTTACTAAATTTGACTTTAATTTCATTCAATCAGAAGTTTATATAGAAATTTTAAAATCTATAGCTTCTGAAAACTATGAAGATAACTTAGTTATTTTTGATTTTGAAGAAGTGACTGTTGATACGGTAAATTCAGCACCGTTAATTGCTTCTGTAATTCAAGAAGCTCACCTTATACTCCCTGACGCATTGTTTGCGGTTTCTGGCACATCATTTCCTAATGGGTTTGCAAATCAACATTTAGGTGAAAACCCTATAAGAGAAAGACAGCTCTTTCAAAAAGTAATTAATTTATGCGAAGGTATTAGGTTCGTATACTCCGATAAAGGTAGTGCAAAAGCAGAACAACAAAATGGTGGAGGTGGTATCCCCCCTTATCCAAGAATAGACTACCCATTAAAAAATGATTGGAGATTTGTAAGACATGAATTTGATGATCCATATGATATTCAAGATGGCGAAAAAATCGAATTATATAAAAAGGCTTCTATTGAGTTAATGGGGATGGATTATTGGATTAAAAATTTACACCTTTGGGGAACTCAACTTATTGAATTGACAGCCAAAGGCGATAAAATGGGGATTAGTAATCCTATGAAGGCTACAGCCGTAAGAATTAATATACATCTCCATCAACAACTTCATTATGATGTTATTGAAGTTGTAGATACAGATGAAGATTGGGAAGATTAAACTGTAATAAGTGTTTGATTTAATTTATACAGTTTCTTAACTTTTGGGTCTTTTTTTAGTTTGTTTTCCCATTCATTCCACAATTTTTGTTGATTGATTTTATTTGTTTTTTCGTTTTTTCTTTCTTCAATATAGTGGCTGAGATGTATGATATCTTGAGGTGATACATTCCTATTTTTCACTTCATCCCAAAATTTTAGGTTAGTCGAAAGATACCTAGAAGAAATACTAGTTAGTACAGCTTCCCTTAAATTATGAATTGAACTTTGTAGTAGTTTTTCCTCAAGGTGTTTTCGATTTTTTGCTGAAATATCAATATTTAGCTTTTTACTTAATTTTAATAACTCATTAGATTTTAATAAATTAATTAATTTTTCTTTATTCTGATTTTTTTCAACTTTACCGCGTTGTTTTATTAAGAATTCATTATTCTTTACTTCCCAAACACTTACATTGCTAGGAACTAACTGAAGTGTCGCACCTACATGTTTTGATGCGACAATGATTACAACTTTATCGAAATACTCTAAATATTTTTCAACTTGCCCTTCTAATCGATATAAAGAGTCAGCTTCACTTTTTATTTCATACCCAATAATTTTTCTATTATCAATGGTTATTAAATCAGCTCTTCTAGATAGGTTATCAAGAGTAAATTCATTAATTATAGATACACTTTTATCTAAACCATCATGATTAATTAAATGGTTTATTAATAGTGCTTTGATATCTATTTCTAATAGTTTTTTATTCATATTTTATATTTTAATTTATTAAAATTATTTAATACTATTCCAAAATTTTACTTTTTCTTTATCGAATATATTTAATTGAGTTAACTCGTTAATTGGCAACGTAAGAAGTATGCAAGCATTATATAATTCACCATTACGAATATAAGTAATATTATATTCTTTATTTAATGCCAAGCTATTAATAACATCAGAAAAGTTTCCTTTACTCACTACAATATTATCAATAGCAATAATATTATCTTGAACGCTAATTCCTGCTTTTTCGGCAGGTAAATCTTCTAACACCTGAGTTACTTCTATACCTAATTTAGCTTCTTTAAACATAAAACCGATAAATGGAGTATGGTTGTCTGTTGAAATTTCTAATAGTGAATTAGCTTTTGACGGTACTTTTTCAAGCTTTACGCCAAATTCAGCCAATAAATCAGTAAGTGGAACTGGTGATTTATCATTTAATAAATGATTAAATTCTTGCGTTAAATTTGTTTGAGTTAATTCATTAACGATATTAATAATGGTATCTAATTGAGTACCTTTATAATCAACACCTTTATTAATAAATTCAGCCCATAAAGTACGCATTACATCATCTAATGATTTAGTTGCATTGGTGGTCTTGCGAATGGTTAAATCGAGCCACAGAGCGATTAACGAGCCTTTAGTGTAGTAACTAACAATGTTATTAGTTGCATCAGCCCCTTGTTGATAAAATTTTGTCCATGTGTAGAAACTGGATTCAATTAAATTTTGTTTTAATTGACCTTTACCACGGTTTACACGGCTAATAGTTTTACTTTTCAGCTTTAAATAATCTTCAAATGAAACAATACCAGTTCTGAATAAACTAAAATCATCATAATATGAAGTAATACCTTCATATGCCCAAAGCTGTTGAGTGTAACTTTCATTATTTAATGAATATGGAACAAATTCTTCAGGTTTAATTCTGCAAACGTTCCAATTATGAAAATATTCATGCGAAATTAAGCTTAATAAAGTTTTATAACCATCGGATAATTCTTCAGGCTTATTTATATTCGGAAAATCAAACGTTGAACATAATAATGCCGTAGAGTTTTTATGTTCTAAACCACCAAAACCATTAGGTAAAATATTAGTTAAAAACCAATATTCTTTAAATGGTGGTTTACCACCTGTATTTTTTTCAAATAAATCTATATGGTGCTGACAAAGCTTAGTTGTATCTCTAACCAACCTTTCCGTATCAGCATAATGTTTACCATTTAAAATTAAATAATGAGTTGTTCCTGCAACCTCAAACTCTAGGTGAGTAAAATCACCAATTTCTACAGGACAATCGATTAACTCGGCATAATTATCACTTTCATAAATACCAAAGCTATAAAGCGATGTTGTACTCGTTCTCTGTAAACCTGTTGCTACTTTCCATGACTCTGTGAAGCTTGGCTTTATTAAGTTTACTTGATGCTTATTATTTTGAAATTCATTAACAGATATAAATAAGCTTGTACCATTAAAAAATGCTCTATTTTGATCTAAATAAGCGGTTCTAACTGAACTATCAAATGCATAAACTTGATACTCAATAATGCATTCATCACCATTAGTTTCAACCGACCAGTTTTGTTTATCAATCAGTATTATTTCTAAATTATCATTACCTTTTTTGGCAGCAAGATTAATAATGTTTTTAGAAAAATCGCGAACCATATAAGAACCAGGGATCCATGCAGGTAAAGATAAATTTAAAACTGATTGTGGATGTTTAGGTATTTCAACTCTTACATTAAATATATGTTTATTGGCATCATCAAAGTGAACAGAATATTTTAAAGTCATTTTTATTTTCTTAGGCTTTTAATTTTATTTACTAATTTTATGACTTAATCATACATGATTTTAATAGATATAAATGCCAGTTAAATTTATCAGTTAATAAATAAACCATTAGCTAATCACTTTAATAGGGTTTGCTAGTTCTAGCTCTAGTAAACCCAATTTTTTACGATAAATTTTAATTATGTAGAAAGCGTACATATTTTTTAAAAACATTTTTCAAATGTGTACTCACTACACTTTTTTCAAAAGTTATTCGCTCACGTTGTGAGTGAGAAGGAGAGAAAGAAGAAAAATATAATTAAAATTAAGGTAAGAAAATGAAAACTATAAAAACAATAATAAGAACAGAAAAAATAAAAACCATTCAACAGCTTCACAATGTTGGTGCTCATAATAATCGCTTAAAAGATGTGCCGAATGCATCACCTAACCATGATATTAAAAGGCTGATAGGTACTACGAATTTAGTATTTGATGTTAAAAAATATTTAGAGAAACATGATTTATCAATAGGTGGTTTACGAAAAAATGCAGTGATTTGTAATGAATTACTGTTGACGCTTTCACCAGAATATTTTGATGAGAACGAACTAGATTTTAAAAATAAATTTAATAAAAAAAACACGTTAGACTTTATTAAAAAAGCTAAAGATTTTTTGATAAATAAATACGGAAATAAATTAGTGCATTTATCGGTACATTTAGACGAATCGACACCTCATATTCACGCTGTTGTCGTACCTACATACTTAGATAACGTTTCAGGTAAACACAAGTTAGCAGCTAAAAGGTTCTTTGATAGATCAGATTTACAATTACTTCAAAAAGAGTACTGCGAAACATTTAAATCAATTAAAGAATATAAATTTTCATATCAAGAAAAATCAACTGCGAAGCATCAGGATTTAAAATCTTTCTATAAAAACCTTGATGATACAAAAAAAGCGTTAACTGTTGAAGCTGTAGGCTTAAAGCAGAGAGTTCAATTATTGGAAAACAAAAATAAAGCTCTAATACAAGAAGTAAAATCTAGTTTTATTGAAAAAGTAAATTTAACAGATGAGCTAATTACAGAACAAGAAAAAGTAATAAAGCTTGAGAGCTTTATTACTAAAACATTGATGATAGTAGAAAAAGTCGCTCCGCTGATTATTAATAAGTTACGGAATATATTTATAAAAAAAGATAATAATTTTTTTAATAAATATTTAGATAAAAAAAGAGCAAATAAAAAAGAGCATAAGAATACAGTTAATAAAAGCGAACAACCTAGAAACTCTATTATTAAACCTAAGTCAAAGCCTAGCGACTAATTATTATTTCGAAGCACACTGTTTAAGTGTGCTTTTTTATTCTTTTGATTCATCATATTGAATCTTATTAATTATTTAAAAGTGGCATAAGGCATTACGCTAATAATGCTTTTCTAGGAAAAGCTTAACTTTATTTGCTGAATTTACGTGAGGCTAAACCAAGTAGTCCCATAGCAAAAATAACTAACGTAGAAGGCTCAGGTACTTCTAAAGAGTCCTGTAATGAGTTTTTAACTAATAATGTACTATAAGAATCATACCCAAGATTTCTTATACTATCGAAATTTCCATTATCTCTTAATAAAATATCATCAGATACGCCTAAATGAAGCGTATAATTTCGATATTCTACATATGAAAGTCCATCTGCACCTTCAAAAAAACCATAGGCTTTAAATGCTTCACCAGAGCCATAAGGAGATGCTTTGTTATAGCCTATTAGTTCAAAAACACCATCAAATACACTTTCGGTTTTGGCATCATTATTCTTATCACGAGCAAGAAATTGACCATCACCGTATCTATCAGGTGTTTCTATATCAGCTTCAACACCATCTAAGTTAGCAACATTTGCCCACATGACATAAACTTCATCTACTGTTGGTAATCTCCAACCTTCATAGTCACCATCAGTTGATAACTGACTTGAAATAAAACTAAAAGACTGTCCGTTATTAACACCAAAATCCATCCACTCAAGTGATGTGGTTGAATCGATAAAACTGTCACGGTCTGTATCAGTAATTAACCCTGCACTAGCATTAAAGCAAGAAAAAACAAAAGCCATTCCCCAAAATAAATTTTTCATATTAATACTTCCTTTGTAGCTACAAATTTAAACCAGTAATTTTGAACTCACCGTCAACTTTTTCTACAACAATTGGCATAGACATCTCTTCTTCACCAAGCATAAATAGAAACTTTTCTTCCGATATTTTTTTTATTTCTTCGCCACAATTAGCTTTTTTACGCGCTGATTCTGTCAAATATGGAAAGTTAACAAGTTTTGAATCAGTGCTTAGTTCGCTAAGAGTTTCAGTATCTATCTTTTTAAATGCTTCACAATAATCAGCTATAACTGTTCGAGCATTATCTTCTGGTGTGCTGCAAGCTGAGAGTAAAATAACGGCAAACAGTGAAAACGATCTAAATTTCATTTGAATTTCCTTCTTAATCAACATCAACCACAAAATATGAACCGTCAACTTTCTCAATATCCATATTGAAAACTCCACGTTCAAAATAAAATTTAGTTCTTTCTTTTTTAGGGACTGATTTTTTTACTTCACACGACATGCGATCAGATAGGGTTGCCCAAGAATCTGGATTATCGTCAACTTCTTTTTTAAGCTTTTTCAAATCATTTTTATTTAGCATCACTTCAAGTTGTTCAAAGTTTGCATCAAGCATCTCTTCACACGCTTTACTTGCAAAGTTTTCGATAGTTAAAGTAGATAGCTGTTCTTTTGTTTGAAGGTCACTACAAGCAGAGAGAGATAATGCCAATATCGGCAAAGTTAATAGCATCTTGTTCATTTTAAAATCCATTCCACAATTCATAAATAAAGTAAATGTATGGAAAAAACAGGACGGATAAAAGACACGTATTTCTAGTCGAAAACACGTAAACTTTTTTTAATTTTTATTGGAAGGTATCAACTCTATAATTTTAGAAGTGAGCTGATGTTTAACTTAAGCTGTTTGTAGGTTCAGGATCCAATTTTTAGAGAACTTTAAATCTTTATCTATTAAGCTTTCTGAAACACTTTGTAAATTCGCAATTTCTTTGTTTTTAAAGCCTAAAAAATATCGCATTTGAAATGTTTCGGCTTGCCTAGGGTGCTGTTTAGCTAATTTGCTCAAGCCCTGTTCAATAGAAATATAATTTAAATATTCAACTGTACTTGAATCTTCTTGGTTGCCAAGTTTGGGGGCTTCTTTCTGTGTTCTTTTATCTGCGGTCAGTTTTCGATAATGATCAACTAAAATGTGTCTCATAATTTTACTAACTAACAGAAAAAACTCTTTGCTATTTTCAGCATCTATCTCATTTTTAGCCGTTAATTTCAAAAAAGCTTCATGCACCAAAGAGGTTGTTGAGTGAATAACATCGTCAACATGGTTAGTATCATCTTGATATTTTATTACTTTTTTTCTTGTTTGAGATGCAATAAGCTTAAATCTATCGTAAGTAAAAGAGAACAGTTTGTCTTCTGAGTGTTTATGCCCTTTAGACCAATCTAATATGATACTTGTTAATGCTTCCAATGCTTACTCCTACTAGATGACAACCTATCTTTAGTATTACAATATGAAACAATAGCTTAAATTAATTTCACTAGGAAGCCAAAAATAAAATGTTCACGGAAGACTTATTTGAATTATTTAGTGAATACGAATCGCTTCCTGAGACTCAAAAACCAGCGTTTTTAGCTGAGTTAAAAGCGCAATATCCTGACAAAGCAGAACAATTAAAACTACTAACCCAAGATAGTAATGACTTTACTGAGCACTTTTTAGAAAACATTTCTAGCTATAGTGAAAATATGGCTATACCAAGTATTAGTGAGGGTGATAATTTTGGTGTTTATACCATTGTAAAACCTATTGGTTCTGGCGGTATGGGACAAGTTTATTTAGCCAAGCGTAATGACGGGTTAATTGAACAGCAAGTGGCTATTAAATTTCTTCACCCTGCGTTATATCAATTAAATTCAACGCAAACCTTACTCAACGAAGCACAAGCATTAGCCTCATTAAATCATCCTAACATTGCCACTGTTTTAGATGTTGTAAAAATGCCTGATGGGATAATTTACATGGTGATGGAATATATTGAAGGGTGTACGTTAACCGAATATCTCGCGAAAAATAATTTATCTGTAAAAGAAAAGCTCAACCTCTTTTTGACCATTGCTGATGCCGTACAAGAAGCGCATTCACAACGTATTATTCATGCAGATATCAAAGCCTCAAATATTCTGATAAACCATAAAAATCATCCACAGTTAATTGACTTTGGCATTATGCAATTTGTCGGGAGTAAGGAAGAAAAATCCAATACCTTTATTAATCAATATTTGTGTGCCATGACGGTGAATTACGCAGCACCAGAGCAATTACAAGGTCAACCAGCGAGTATTCATAGTGATGTATATGCTTTAGGAGGATTGTTATATTTTATCCTGTCAGGTCAAACACCTTTTGAAGAAGTAGGCGGCACATTACCTGACAAAATTAAAGCAATTACAGAGCAAGAAATTCCGCCCTGCAAAATAAGCCAAAAGCTAAAGTTTAGACAAGACATTAATTGGGTATTATCAACCTGTTTAGCAAAACAACCAGAGCAACGCTTTAGATCGGTAGAAGCTCTATATTTAGAATTAAGTTATTATCAAAACAATCAGCCATTAAGTACAAAAAACTCGTTATTTTATAAATTAGTAAAATCATGGCAACGGCATAAAGTAACTTATGTATTAAGCCTTTCTGTCGTCATACTTATTATCACGTTTACCAGTAAAGTTTGGTACGACAACATAAAAATCAAACAATCGTATCAAGAGTTAACTCGGTCTTATATAAATCAGTATACAACGCTGCAAGAGATTACAAATCAATCAGATGTTATTGAACTACCTTCATCAGAATCCATACCACTTAATTTGTATATTAAGCTAGCCTTTCAAAAATACGATTTAGAAGTGGGAAGCAGTGCTGTTAATGGTTTGCAAACTATGAATCAACTAAAGCTATTGTTACTTGAAAATAAATTTAGTGATGACAAAACTTTACATCTAGTGGAATATCGCGCATTTCTAGTAAAGAACAAGGTTATTAATTCAGATGAAATGATTAAAGCCTTCAGACGAAGTTTTAACGATATATTAGTGCGTAACGATTTAACGCCAGAAGAAAGAATAAATATTATTTTTGTCACCATGAATTTAGGGAAGTTACATTACGTTAAAATCAAATTGAAAAAGGAATTAGAACAACTTGATAAAACACTTATTGTAGAAGCACTATCGCCGTCAGAAAGTATTAAATACAACCTAATAAAAGCATTTTATTTTAGTGATATTGCAACTAATATCAGCATTAACCCAACAAATTTTAGCCAAAAGGCGTTAGCTATAGCGGAAAAACATTCGGATGAAATCCCTTCAGAACTCTATTTAGTAACGCTGTACCTTAATGTTAAAACAATAGAAAAATATCAAGGATTCAGTATTGATTATTTTAAAATGGTTCAAAAGTCACATATCTATCTGTCTAAGGTGAATTTTAGCGTTGATAATAATGGAGTAATGAATTTATATTCGAGAATTAATCAAACACTGCTTTTTGATCAATTTAAAAGTTTTCCTTTTACGAATATTGAAAACTCTAAACTAAAAGAAGACAAAACGTCTAGTATAAGAGAGGCGCAATATTTGTTTATTACGGGTCAGTATGAGCAATCAACGGAAGCATTTGAAATAATAAAGAATCAAGTTGTTGAAGAAAATGGCGTTAAAGGTTTTGAGATGATTAACCTAGAGTCAAATATCATCGAGTTAAATTTAAAAAAAGGGGTAATTGGCGAGTCTTTATTACTTATAAATGAAACCTTATTACCGCATTACATAAAATATGAATCGGATAATTCAAAAGCTTCTGCGATGTTAAAGTTCTGTGTTCCACTGAGTTATCATTTAGCAAAAGAAGAGCTAGATAAATTTTGTAAGCAACCCTACTTGTTAACGAAATCAGCTTTAGGTGAAAAGAACTTCTGGACAGACTATACCTTAACTCAATTAGTATGGTGGTACGGTTTAAACTCGTACAGTGAGGGTGAAAAAACTCATGTTAAGCGATTAGAAAACATCTTACCCAATAGTTCACATCACTTGAAAATTCAGCAACTAGAATCATTAATTTATTACTTTATTAATCGTAATAATGTGGTAAAAGCTAATATTTATCTTGAACTGTTAGATACAACCATCAAAGACTACGCTGGCAATTCATATATCGTCCATATCGACCGCTCTAAAATATTCAGAGCTGAAGTAAAGGTATTAGAAAGCCATAAAGAGTCAGCAGTTGCATTACTTAAAGAGGTTTCGAATACCGTGTGCCAGTATGCACCTAAAAACTACCTTAGAATGCATTTAAACCAAGTGGCAGACAACGTTGGCATAATTGATATTTGTTTTTAGATAAGTAAATACCTTACTCCAGCGACTTAAATCCAAGGTATTTATTGAGTGCTGGAATTTTAATCTTTGCTAGTTGCCCTTTTAACCTTGAGTGAATGTCGCGTCTTGAACGCATAATGACTATTAACATTGATACTAATAATAAGTTAAAGCCAAAGTTTATCCACAGTTGCCAGTGGGAAGGTGAAAAACCTGCCCAAATTTCGTTTACAACTGGTTTGGAGAATTGAACATTAAGAATATATATAAAAAAAGTACTAACCAACCACCAACGACAGAGTTTCCACTTACCAATAGTTTTAGGAGAAGACAGCATTTTCATTAAAAGGTATCCAACAATTACGCCACCAATAGCTGATGAAGCAACTGTATTTCCCCCTATTCCTCGAAAAGAATCGAAGTAAAAATCGAAGTGCTGAACTAGTAATTCCACTCCAAGATTTTGAAAAGTCAGAGGTCCGCCTCCTTGGATTGCATCTAATATGCTTAACCCAACCGTTAATGCCATAAAAAAAACAAACCACAGTAAGCTTTTGGCAATAAAAGAAAATATAGAGACTTTATTGGCTTTTCCCTGTTTGTAGCCTTTAGCATAGGTTAAGAAACATTGCCTAGTTTGCTCTGCAATGTCACTTGTTACGCTAGACGTTTGTATATGGCGAAACTCTATGCTGTCGATAGGCTTTTTACAGTTCTGCCCTATGTCATCACCAAATTTAGCGTTAAATAACAATTGTGCAGCGGTTTCATCCCTACTATCTATTAATTCTAACTCATGTATAACTGCCGTATTAAATATCCCTGAGAGGGATTCAACCATATAGTTTGAACCAATAAATGTCGATAATTTAGGTGCTTGGTTTGACACACTCGTTTGGCATTGAGTTAATTGAATATTACCGTACACAAATATCCGACATCCTTTTTGGGGAATAAAATCTTGTTTATATGTTTCTTTATCCCAAGTTATTTGCTGATGTAACTGACAATAATCAGGTGATTGTTCGGACACTTTTTTCACATACCCATCAAACCAAGCCATTGACGTGCCATCTGGACAGCTATATTTGTTTACTCTTTGGGCTGTAACATAAACGATATATTTAGTAACGAAGCCTCCATGGCCTTTACATGAATCACATGTTTTTTCATAATTTTCAGCTATTTCTCTTGTTCTCCTTTCTCCCGAAGCGTTTGTATATGATTCTGTTCGATATTTAGTCCCGTGAACTCGCCCACTACTATTACAGGTAGTGCAACGCTCTGAATAGCTTGACTCTATTTCAAAAAGTGGACAACTGGTGTGATCAAAGAAATAGAATGGACTTTCTTGTAAAACTTCGTTCAGGCGCACTTGGGCTTGAGTATCGTTCTGCTCGTTAGCTAAATTGTGGTACTGATTTATCCAGCTTTTAAATTCGCTATAGGTTTGACTGACACCGTGTGCGTGCGATCCAGGACGGGTGCTTTTTACTTTATAGTCAGCCGTGATACGAATTGCTTGTTCTATACGAACGGTTTGTTCTTCGTATTTTACGTCATCAACTTTAAAAGTTAAATTATTTTGGCCTAGTGTGTTAACTGCTTCTTGATCGAGTCTATCAATAATCATACTTTCCACAATTAACTTCCTTGTTTTGGCTTTAAAGTAATATCTCTAACATAGAAATGTTGATTTAATTTCACAACTTTTTTCTTTTTTTGATAGCCCTGAGAAGAAACTTCAATAATATACTCCCCCTCAGGTAATAGCATGTATCTTTCATATTTCTGCTTAATATTCATTATTTTAATATCTGCATAAATAGGCCAAGTATTTATAACTAAAGGGAACTCTTTTTCTTTTGTCTCTTTATGAGAAAAAGATGAAGTCTTGGAATATTTCCGATCTATATCACTAGGAGCTGAAGTAGATATTTTGTAAGTAATAAAGGAGGCTAGGAGAATCAGCCAAATGCCGAATAACTGAGGAATAGATAACACGCTGCAAACATCCTTATTATAATAATTGAACACTAAAATACATTGCCAGAGAGCTAATTGTCAATTAAAACAAGTACCTGATGTTGTATGTTAAACAAAATTTTTATATCTTTTGCTTAACTGATTATTGGTAGACAACAAAGCGACTAAAGCTGTCAACCATGTGGTTGATTATATAGCATTAAAGTGCTCTAAGTGGAAAATAACCATATTATTTTCAGCACTATATCTTTAATACAATTTTTGATAGAACTTAAAGGTTCTAATTTAATGCAAAATGACTTCTAAGTTCTGTTCTCCTGCTAATAACTGATGCCATTCGCGATAGGTTTCGTATCCGTTAGCTGATACTTGTATATCGTAAGCCCCTGGCTTTAAATGCATTCCTGATTGATATTTAGGAGCAATATTCATAATTCGAATTGTCGTATTCTCGACATTAGGCAAGATAGTTAGACGTGTTATTCCTTTTATTACGTCTTTCATATTTTTCTTTTGATTATTAGAAAGCTGCCACTGAGGAAGTTGCTCATCTAACTTAGCTAAAACATGAATAAATGGCTTGGTATTTTGATAAATATTTGTTTTATTTTCAAAGGCTAATCCCATAGGGTGCAATACAGGTTGGGCATGCAATGTCCAACGTAGTGCATATGAAAACACCGAATTACTAGCATTTTCAACCTTGACTAAAAAATAATTCACGGGGCTATTTGTTTGTGCTGTAAATTGATTGCCAACCAACATGACAGGTAAAATAATTAATAAAATAGGGGGTAATGACTTAATTGCAAATGTAACACTTTTTCTTTGACCTTCTAGCCAGTTAGGTTTAATAACTTCGACTAATTTAACAGGTAGTTTAATGAGCGTTAAACAGATAAGAAATAAGCTAAGTGACATCGAAATAGGAGGAATAATTACAGACCTCAGAGCTTGCTTTCCTACTTCGGCATACTTTTCACCATCTTCAAAATGTTGCCTCGCATCTTCTATCATATCTAGATAACGCTGTGTTCGTTTTTCAATATTTGGATCTAGAACATAACGTTTAAAGTTTGCTTGATTCCAGTCAGATTTGATGTTGTGTACATAGGTGTCGCCCATTTGTAATTTAATTTTCTTTTGTACACTAGGGTGAAGCTGAAATGAATCCCAATCAAGGTTTATTGGTAAGTCTAATCCTTTCTTCTTCATTGCTTGCTGCCACTGTTTATCGGCATCGGCTTTAACTTTATTAGCCACTGACTGAGCAAATTCATTACGATTAGTAATTTTCCAATTTTTAGAGAGGGTTAACCCTTTTTCAGTAAGCGATTTACGTATGCGCTGTTGAGTTACATTATGCGTTCTAAAAGTCGTCAAGGTTTGAATCCCCATAGGGTAGCCTGTTTCACTTTTAAATTGCGCCTGAAAATTAGGATGTTGTAAAATTTTTAACTGATAATGCTCAGGATCATCCGTATATTTATATCGCTTATCTTTTATTCCGCCGTCACCTCCAGTAGCTAAACTTAAACCTTGCATTACAGTAGTGAGGCCACCAGTAAGCAAACCTGAAAGCAGAGTATTTGCTGTATTCTCCAAGCCACTTACATCTTCCACAATAAGCCAATAACTCGGCTCCACATAACCTAGACCCGCTTTATCAATTTCCCTTTTATATCTCGCATGCAATCGTTCAATACACTTGGCTTTTCGGCTTCTTTGAGAATACTTTTTATATTTCTCAGAGCAGCGATTTGTTGATTCATGGTATTGATATATTTTAGGACCATATTTTTGCGCTCTGGCTTCAGCGCGAGCAATAAATGTTTTGTTCGCTTGTTGGTATTTTTCCCATCCTTGATTGACTTCTTGCTCTACATTTTTCCAATAACCTTGCTCACGGTTAGGGATATCTGCGAGGGTTTGGTTATACTTATTGGAGCCTTTAGCATACTCGCTGTAGTTGCCTGAAAGTCGATCGTAAAGTGCTGAATAGTCTTGAAAATGTTGGGTAAAATCTTGATATGCTTTCTTTTGAACAAATTGTTTAATAATGTCTTTTTTATGGCTCTCTAGATTGTCAGCTAAAGTTTCGTCAGCATATAGTAATCCACCAAATAGAGCTAAAAAGGTTAGGTTTTCTGACGTTTTCATCTCTTGTGCGTCATACTCTAAGTCGGCTACTTCTAATGCATTAATTGCTAAAGCATCTCGAAACACAGCACTTAAAACTGCGTATTCCCGCTCTTGTGAACTTGAAGGAGCGATTAGTAAATTTTCTACTAGTGCTTTTTGACCAAAATAAACCGTTGGCCATATGATTGCTGCAAGGATTAAAAGCGATATGACACCTTTGCTTGTGCTTTTATAAAATTTGGCAGGCAATAAATCGGCGATTAATAAAGTGACTCCTATTCCTGAAATAGCTCTCCCATAAATTTCTAACTGTTCAAGAGCACTTTCTTCTGGAGTACCTAAGCCAATAAGAGAGACTAATTGGGCATTAAAAATGGCTTCAGGTATCAGGTATGCGGCACTGAGTATTAAAAATGTTGCACGCCAAAATGTTGATTTTAACCTCATTATTTTTCGCTTCCTTTGCGTAATTCTATCTTAATTGCTTCTTCTGAACTGAGATTAACAGCAGAGCCTGCTTCTTTTTTTCCTGCCGTAGTGTTTAGGATCACAGGAGTGTATTTGAGTGCTGTAATTCTTTTGCCTATTGATTTTAATTGATCACCAATTGCTGGATATAAACCGCTATCAAAATAGAGGTTAATTTGATCTAGCCGCTCAAGATCAAGATCTTGTGGTAACATAGTCAAACGTTTGCTTAAGCCTGATATGGCAATATGTTTTTTCATTTCAGGCAATCCATATTCGCTACAAAAGCCATACAAAGTATCGTCAATAATTACTGAAGTTGGTCTACTTTTACTCTTTATGCTTAATAAAGATTTCGCATGATATGCTTGGCCGTTAATTGTATAAGTTGCAATAGGAATGCCTTGTTGGTCTACCAACCTTTTTATCTTGCTAGCACGTTGCCCATACTGACGAATATCCATTGCTAATCCGTAGTTATTTTTCAATGATTTTTTCAATTTAGCCATACCAAGAACATCGTCATAGCGATACTCCTTATAACGGCGACTTGCCACTCCTGCTAAGTCTTCAAGTAAGCTTTTGTTGCGTAAAAATATGGGATCAGCCCCCGCACCTTTTTCAAGATCATTACGTAATACGGCCAGTGAACGATTTGCTGGACTTTGAATAAACGACAAAAACACACTTGAGTTAATATCCCGCATTCTGGAGAGGTTTTTTAGTGTTAAGCTAGAATAAAAATAACGCCCTTGTCCAATAAGTTTGAAAGCTAAATAATCCAACATTTCCAAATCTCGGATAGATGCTTTAGTTTTTATTTCAATATTTAAAAGCTGTTTTGATTTTGCGTTACGAGAAAATGCGCTTGCAATTTGCCTAAAGCTTGGTGGTAATGTACTAAGTAGGCGACCTGTATTTTGATCTCTAATACGTAAATATCCCCATTCCTTTTCATATCTAAGAGATTCAATTTTACGCCGTTTATTATCTACTGTACCTGTTTCACGCCCTGTTTGAGCATCATGGTGAACAACCCAAACATCATCTCTTGTAACCCTTACATCTATTTCTACGACATCAAAGTTATTATCTAAAGCATCTATTAAAGCGTTAACCGAATTTTCAGGGTGTCTCACCGCACCACGATGACTTTGCACTTGATAGTTTGCACATTGCGGGGCATTGATATAATTAATATTACCTAACCGAGATTTATAAAATCCTCGTGCAGCTAACGCTTTTGAAAGCGATGAAGTCTGTTGTTGAGTAGCAGAGTTATCATTTGTGCTTTTGGAACGACTAGATTGTTTAGATGTACTGGAACAACTACTAATGAGTATAAGAGCTAAAAGGATAGAAAAAATTTTGCATATATCATTACTTGTTAGGAGATGCTTTAAATTCATTGGTAATAGGGTCCTTTCAGAATTACTTTGTAATATTCTCATAATATGGATTCTCTTTTACAGGCTTTTTAGGCTCAGGAATTTTAAATAATTCAGGGTATTTACCTAAAATAAAATGGGGAGGGTGAACCGTATCTACTTGTTTGATTTTCCAATCGTCAAACATTGAATCAATTTTGTTGAAATGATCGGTAATGCTTTTAAATTTATCAATGTTTTGTACGCCTGAAACTTGAATATCTAGCTCTTTACCTGCGACTAATTTCTGAATTTGCTCTGTAGCTAGTTTAAAAATACTGTCAAACACTGAATCATCATACGGTTCAATTTCTTCACGATCTTGACCAAATTTTAAATATTTATTTTCCTGATAATATTTATTGTTGAGTCTAATTGCTCGATTAATTTTATGAATATAATCAAGATCAGGGTGCATTTTATTTCTTATCATAACTATATGTTCTGATGAAAATTCTGCACTTGCCTCATAAAAGCTTTTATCTACAGGAAAGCGAACTAAAAAGGTTTCAGAAAAGTCGTCAGGGTTTATATCAAACACCACCTGATCATCGACAATTGATAAAGTTGATAAAAATGCTTTTCTAAGTTTATTTTTGTTCAATAAGATAGTGGCATATTTGTTATGACCATCGAGCAATATACCGTTTATTGATATTCTAATTAAGTTATGTAGTTTATGCTTTTGTTCAAAATCATCACTTTGCATAACTTGCTTGTATATATCGCACATATTATTGAGCGATTGATTTGCTAAACTTATGCTTTCATTAATCTCTAATATTTCACTTTTTAGCTTATCTTCTTGATTATCTATTGCCTGTAATAAAAGATTTTTTTCATCGATTTGTTTCGCTATTTGCTGAATATTGCCCGTTGTTATATTTGAACTTAATAACGTCAAATTTTCAATTTGTTGGTTAATCTCTAATTTCTTAGCATCAACTTTTTCTAATTCATTTTTAATTGAATTGACTCTCATGTTTCGATTTTTATTGTTAAACAACAAAGTAAAATTAATTTCTTTAATAAATTTAAAAAATAATTTTTCTAAGTAATCAAAACGAATAGGTTTATTTGTACAACCAGCTTTGTTCGCATAATCAATACACTTACAGTTTGGGTAAACTATTTTTCTTCCTGTTTTTTTATTGGTATAAGTGCTGGTGTAATGTGAAAAGTTTTTACCGCATTCTATACAAATCAATAACCCTGTGAAGATATTCCCTTTGTTACCAGTTCGCCCACCAATTCCTCGTTTTATTTTTTGCGGCTTTTTCCCATGATCTTTATTGTTAAATATAGTAATACATCGTTCTTCTGCTTTTTCTTGCGCTTTATTAAATAAAGTTTCAGAGATAATCGCAGGATAAAAATTTTCTATCTTTTCACCTGTAGGTGTTGATACTCGTCTTTTAGTTTCAGGATCTTCTTGCTTCGTGCAAATATCTAACTGTCCAAGAACTCGCTTATTTTTGAAAAGATTTACAATGCTGGATGTTTTCCACTTTCTACCCGTAAAAGAAAGTGTACCCTCTTCATTTAAAATAGAACAAATAGTGGGTTTACCGTACACAAGAGACATTTCAAAAATACGTTTAACAACTTCAACTTGTTCAGGGATTGGCTCTAATCGCCACTCGTTAGAATTTTCGATTTGAACCTGTTTAAACCATTTTGGGTGAGAATTTAACTTTCTACCAACACCATTTCGGTAACTTTTCCATTTTTCAGCATAAGCTTCTTTTATCCTGCTCGATTTAATTTCTGACTCCATATTTGCTCTAGATAATTGCATTAGAGCGAGCATAATGCTGTCAGGTGAGGCTTTTTGTTTGTATAACTGCTGATCACTTAATGTGATTACATTTACACCTTTATTTAATAATGAAAGAAAGCTTACTAAAGCTTCATGTGGATGTGCTCTTGAGTATCGATCTAAACTTTCCATGATCAAATAAAACGGTTTAGATTTAACATCAACCTTTTCATCTTCAATAGCTTGAACAAGTGCGCCCAATCCACCTTTAGTGAATTGTTCATCGTGATAAGCACTTTTTCCTAGGTCTTCAACTTCACTTAAAACTTCTAAGTCATGCCTTTCCTTGAATGTTTCAAATGATTCTTTTTGCCTTCTAAGACTATCGCCTTGGGCTTGTTCAATAGATGAAAATCGGCGATATGAAATCGCATTCCCTGATAATTTTTCTGTGATCATTCTAAGCAGCTAATGGAAGATTATTTATTTTGGTTAATTGTAGCACTGAATGGAAATATTCATGCGAGCATAAACTTAAGAATGTTTTGTAATTTTCAGTACGCTCTGATGATTTTTGCGCATTGGGTAAGTCGAAGCGGCTCGCTTGTAATATCGTTGAGTTTTTATGCTCTAAACCACCAAATCCGTTGGCGAGTAAATGGGTAATGAACCAATATTCTTTGAACGGCGCCTCACCGAACAAATTAATATGGTGCTGACATAACTTACTAACATCGTCGGCTAATTGTTGTGTGTCACCATAATGTTTACTGGTAAATACTAAGTGATGCACCACACCTTCTACGGTAAATTCAGTGCTATCGAACTCCCCAATGGCTACTGGGCAATCAATTAAATGTTGGTAGTTATCGGCAATATAATTACCGAACTGATACTTTTCTGTGCCTTTTTCTCGGGGTAACCCTGTAGCTACACGCCACTGATTATGTTCAGCTAAGGCTGAGGGTTGTATTTTAAGCTGACAAGGTTGTGCGCTTAATTCTTCAACTTGTAAAAATGTTGAACTACCGTTGAAAAAACCACGTTGGCTGTCTAAATAGGCGGTGCGTACGGATAGATCGAAAGCGAATACTTGATAACGCACTTGTACTTGTTCATCACTTGCCTGTAATAACCAGGTTTGTTTGTCAGTTTTAGTTAATTCAATAACTTCACCTACACTGTTAACGGCAGCAATTTCGGTAATGTTTTTCGCAAAATCACGGATCATATAACTGCCCGGCAACCAAGCGGGTAGCGTTAGGGTATAGCTTTGATTTATCGTGCTTTTAAAAGACAGTAATACCTCAAATAAGTGACTATTTGGGTTAAGAGGAGAAATTTGATATTGGATCATATTGGCGCACAAATGTTGACTAGATATTTGTGCTCCAATGTAGCAGAGTTATTTCAATAAAACAGCCTGAAAATAAGCGTTAGCGGCGACTATTTAATATTCTTATTTTTTTAAGCTAGTTTAAAATAACGGTTTTGTCTTTATTGATACAAATACGTTGTTCGGCATGCATTTTTACCGCATGGCATAGCGCCGTAGCTTCTAAGTCGTGTCCTGAATGCACCATTTGCTCAATAGTAAAAGCATGATTGATCGGCTTGACTTCTTGCACAATAATCGGCCCTTCATCAAGGTCAGCGGTAACATAATGTGCAGTAGCACCAATGATTTTAACGCCGCGTTTATGTGCTTGATGATAAGGTTTTGCACCTTTAAAGCTAGGGAGAAATGAATGATGAATATTAATGGCTTGGCCGCGTAACTTATTACAAAGTTCATCGGATAATATTTGCATGTAACGAGCAAGTATTAATAAATTGCCATTATAGTGTTGATAAATGTCTAATAAGGCTTGCTCTTGCTGGGCTTTATTTTCTTTATTAACTGGTAAGTAATGAAAAGGTACATTGTGCCATTGTGCTAGCGCCTGACAGTCTTGATGATTTGAGGTTATCGCTACAATGTTTACCGGTAATACGCCGGCTTTCCATTTGGTTAATAACGACACTAAACAATGATCGTCTTTTGAAACTGCAATAACTACATTTGGAAAGTTTTCTTTTTTGCGCAGTTGATAATTCATGTTTAGTGGTTTTGCTAAGAGTTCAATGGCTTGGCTAAACTCTTCAAAACTTACCGTTAGTTCCCGATCATCAAAAGCAATGCGTGAAAAAAATGTATCGGTATAAGGGTCACTGTATTGGCTAGTTTCAGTAATAAACGCGCCATGTTCGAATAAGCTTTGGCTAACTTTTGCCAGTACGCCAGAAGTATCTGGGCATTGCCAAGTTAAAATATAGTGGTGGGTGTTTGTCATATTGAAAAAATTCTATGGTTATATGTATGTAGTTTTACATTTTACTGACTCATTGATAAATACTTTTGAGCTATATGTTAATGCTAATTGGCAGGCTCGTTTTCATCGCTGAATTTACTTTTATGTTGAATATAAAGTGTCTCAACTTTTTCTCTTGCCCAAGGGGTTTTTCTAAGAAATTTTAAGCTTGAGTTAATGCTGGGATCATCAGTAAAACAACGAATTTTTATTTCTTTGCCTAGATATGTAAAACCAAAGTGTTCAACTAATTGGGTAACAATGGTTTTTAACGTTATCCCGTGTAAAGGGTTGTAGGGTTGGTGATCCATATTTTAGGCCTTAACTAATTTGTACTCTACTCTACCACGGTGTGACTCAATAGGTAAAAACAAAAAACGACGCAGTGCGCCGTTTTATCAAGCTTTTAATTACATAATGATTAAGCTAAACAATGTGAGAATAAAGCTTAGCTTATTGGCCGTAATTTTTAACTAAAATAAGCTTCTAATGCTTCGCTACCGCCAATGTTTTTGCCATCGATAAATACTTGTGGAACAGTATCAGAATTAGTTATGGCTTTAAACATGGTTAAATTAACATCTTTACCTACTTCTAACTCTTCAAATGTTAAGCCTTTTTCAGTTAACAATGCTTTTGCTTTTTTACAGTATGGACAAGTTGGTTTACTAAATACGGTAATCGCAGATACTTGACATGCCGCAGGATTAATATGCTTTAACATAGTGTCAGCGTCTGAAACTTCAAACGGGTCGCCTGGTAAGTCAGGTTCGATGAACATTTTCTCAATAACGCCATTTTTCACTAGCATGGCATAACGCCAGCTACGCTTACCAAAGCCAATATCAGCTTTATCTACAAGCATGCCCATAGCATCAGTAAATTGCCCATTACCGTCTGGTATAAAGCTAATATTGTCAGCATCTTGAGCTTCAGCCCATGCATTCATAACGAAGGTGTCGTTAACAGACATACAAATAATTTCATCGACACCATTTTTAAATAGTGTTGGCGCTAATTCGTTGTATCGAGGTAAATGTGAAGATGAACAGGTAGGGGTAAAAGCACCAGGCAATGAAAAAACCACTACAGTTTTATTGTTAAAAATTTCATCACTAGTACGTGTTGTCCACTCGTCATTCGCTCTTAATGTGAATGTAACATTAGGGACTTTCTGTTGCTCTTTATTTTCTAACATAATGGCTCCGTTTATAGTTTATAAAATAGTAGTGTTGTTCGACATGCACTTATTATCGAATATGGCTGCTTATTAATAAAGTGATTAATATTGCACTTAATAATCAATAAAAGCGATTGATAACTAAGTTGTACACGATTTTATGTATGCAAACTATATTTAATGCTATTTATTCTGCTTGAAAGTAGCTTCAGTATTAATGCTAAGGGCAAATATTTCCAAGATGAATTTATCTTTAAAGACCGAAATGGTTTCCAGTTTTGCTTATGAAGTGGTAAATTATATTTAAAAAGTTGTATATACAATTTAAATTAAGAGGGATTATATGTCGAACAGCTACACGTTAATTAAAGGCTCTGTACCTTTACTTATTAGTATGCCGCACAACGGTGAAGCCATTCCAGATGCTATTGCTAAGGTGATGACAGATAAAGGGCGTGAAGTAGCCGATACTGACTGGTATATGGATCGTTTATACGCGTTTGCTAAAGAATTGGGTGCGTACATATTAATTCCTAAGTTTAGTCGTTACGTTGTTGACCTAAACCGTGATCCTGAAGGCGTTGATTTATATCCCGGCGCTAATAATACTGAACTTTGTCCAACGACAGCTTTTGACTTATCACCTTTGTACCAAGCCGGTTGTGAGCCTACTCCGGCGCAAATAAAGGAACGTGTAAAGTGCTATTGGCAACCGTATCATCAAGCTTTAGCGACAACAATGCAGGAAATCAAAGCTGAGTTTGGCCAAGCGTTGTTACTTGAAGCTCATTCAATTCTTTCACATGTACCGAGGTTTTTTCAGGGCCAATTACCTGATTTTAATTTTGGTAATGCTGACGGTAAAAGTTGTGCCGCTGAATTAATTTCAACGATAGCTAACTTAGATTACGCGCCTTATAGCATGGTATGCAATGGCCGATTTAAAGGCGGTTATATCACGCGAGCGTTCGGTAAACCTGATAACGGCTTCCATGCGCTTCAATTAGAGCTGTCGCAATTTACTTATATGAATGAACAAGCGATGACTTACGATGAAAAGTTGGCGCAGCAAGTACAACCTAAGCTTGAGACCTTAGTGAAGGCAATGATTGCTTTCACCCAAACAGCGCAGCCAAACAAAACTGTTACAGATTAATAGGTGAAATAATGAAACTGTTTGTCAAAAAAATATTGTTAGCTGATGGTTGGGCAAATGATAAAACCTTAACAATTGAACAAGGCATTATTACTGATATTACCTCTGGCTATGTCGCTGGCGCTGAACGTGCAAAAGGCGTGGTTATTCCGGGCATGGTCAACTGTCACTCTCATGCTTTTCAACGTGCTTTTGCAGGATTTAGTGAGCAAGGGAGCGAAGGCAATGACAGCTTTTGGACTTGGCGCAATATTATGTATAAATTTCTGGGGCAATTAAACGCGAAAGATGTGCAGGTTATTGCGAGTCAGCTTTATATTGAAATGCTGAAAACGGGCTATACCCGAGTTGCTGAGTTTCATTACCTTCATCATGAAATTGACGGTAAAAACCATGAAAACCTAGCCGCTATGGCGAAAGCTATTTTTGATGCCGCTAAAGATTCAGGTATAGGTTTAACATTACTACCAGTGTTGTATCGCTTTAGCGGTTTTGGCCCTGAGGTTGCTACTGATGGCCAAAAACGCTTTATTAATAGTGTGGAGCAGTTTAACGATTTAGTTAGCGAATGCTTTAATCTCGCAAAAAAACAAGACAACTGTAATGTCGGCATTGCACCGCACTCTTTGCGCGCAGTAGATAAAAGCTCATTGCTCGCGGCCGTTGAGCATGTTCGCATGCTCGATGCACAAGCACCTATTCATATCCACATTGCTGAGCAGCAAAAAGAAGTTGAAGACTGCTTAACGCATTATGGCCAAAGGCCTGTACAGTGGTTACTTAATAATGCTGAATTAGACAAAAACTGGTGTTTAATCCATGCAACGCATATCGACGAACAAGAGCGCCAAGGTATAATTGCCAGTAAAGCTATTGCAGGTATTTGCCCAACCACGGAAGCTAATTTAGGGGATGGCATATTCCCTACGGATGAATTTTTGCTGGAAAATGGCACTTTCGCTATTGGTTCTGATAGTCATATTTCAGTTAATCCTATTGAAGAGTTACGTTGGCTTGAATATGCACAGCGACTAAGTAAACAAAAGCGCGCATTGTTAGCGAATAACGAGCAGAAGTCGGTTGGACTAAACTTATGGCAAAAAGCTGCTGCCGGAGGTGCGCAAAGTACCAATAGTAATACGGGAGCATTAGCGATAAATAAACAAGCGGATTTATTAGTGTTAGATGATAGCCAATTACGCTTATTTGCTCACGATGATAAGCATTTACTCGATAGTATAATATTTGCAAGTCAACGCAACCCGATACTTGACGTTATGGTAAATGGACAGTGGATTATACGTGATACCGAACATGTTCTAGGGCAAGAGAGTGCAGAACGATTTGCACAGGTACTGGCGAAGTTATCGGCCTAGTTAGTTGTTTCGTTTGCTGCTTAGTTTTCTGGTTAGTTATCCGCTTAGATGTATTAATAAGTTGTGCAGTCTAGGTGGTTTTACTTGAGCTTAACGCAAACGTTAAACAAAGTATGACGATTAGCAAGCAGGCTAATCGTCATATATTAATGATGTTTATAATAAATTACTGTATTTACTAATGGTAAAGCAAACCTTAGTAAAATTATCGCGATGTAACTTTGGTGTTTGCTTTTTAGTTTTACAATGTTGCTCGTTAAAGTTTTTTACTTTTTCACGGCTACTGGTTATTTCTGTAACAAATGCTTTTTCTTGGCTGTTAAATTGGCCAAAATCCTTTACTAAATCTTGATAAATTTTATCTGATTTTAGACGAACTTTTGTGTCAGTTGCATCTGAAAAATAACTGAGTACTGTTTGTTTTTGTTTAAATAACCAGCTATTTAGCTCTTCATTAGGGTAATAATGAAAATATAATGCAGCGGCGACGATCAAGATCAATAATTTTTTCATACCTTGCCTTATAATCATGTGCGCGTACAAATAACATGTTGTTAGATGATGTTATTGAAGCTATTACACACAGTATTATCGATTTTTTAGACGAAATGCCATAAGAATAGCGCTAGAGTACTCAATTTTATACCTACAAAGCAATTCTTTACAATTTATTGCTAATTTTTTGATAAGAAATGCTAACTGATCCGTTATAATCAAATAGCCTTAATGTCTTAAAGGAACCGTTTTGAACTCTAAAGATAAAAACATTCAAGCTAGTCAGCAAATTCCAATTAAAAATGTTCAAATTCATCAGCCGGTTAAAAGTGAATCATATGCGCCTCGAGATCAAATTTATGTTCGAAAAGTAAAAGGCGTATTTCAACAACTTCGCAAGAAGATGAATTTTTTCTTTTTAGCATTATTTGCCGTTTTACCTTGGTTACAATATAACGGTCATCAAGCCATTTTATTTGATATAAGTGAGCAGCGCTTTACTTTGTGGAGCGTTACGCTTTGGCCGCAAGATTTAACCTTGCTGGCATGGATATTTATTCTTAGCGCATTCCTACTATTTTTTGTGACAACCTTTTTGGGCCGTGTATGGTGCGGTTACCTTTGCCCTCAAACAGTATGGACTTTTATTTTTATTTGGTTTGAAGAAAAAATAGAAGGTACTGCCAACCAGCGAAAAAAGCTTGATAGCCAAGCAATGAATGCAAATAAATTTTGGCGAAAAGCACTTAAACACTTCTGTTGGGGCTTTTTCTCTATTTTAACGGCTTTAACTTTCGCCGGTTACTTTGTGCCAATGCGTGAGGTATTCGTTGATTTCTTCACCTTTAACGCCTCGTTTGCCTTAGCGGCAACTGTATGGTTTTTTGCATTTTGTACTTATGGTAATGCTGGTTGGATGCGCGAAATTATGTGTTTACATATGTGTCCGTATGCACGTTTTCAATCAGCTATGTTTGATAAGGATACTTTAACGGTTTCATATGATGCAAAGCGTGGCGAAAATCGCGGACCACGTAGTCGAAAAGATGTACCAAAAGATGTTGGTTTAGGCGATTGTATCGATTGTAATTTATGTGTTCAGGTTTGCCCTACCGGTATTGATATTCGAAACGGGTTGCAATATGAGTGCATTAACTGTGGTGCCTGTGTAGATGCCTGTGATGATGTTATGGAACGTATGCGTTACGACAAAGGTTTAATACGCTACACGACCGAACATGAATTAGAAGGTAAGAAGGTTCATTTTGTACGTGGGAAACTCATAGGCTATGCGCTTGTTTTAATTGTAATGACCAGTTTGTTGGTGATTGAAATGGCTAACAGAGTACCGGTATCTTTAGACATTATTCGAGATAGAAACGAGCTAGCTAAAGAGAACTTTAACGGTGATATTGAGAATGTATATACGCTGAAAATACTGAATAAATCTCAAACAGATAATCACTATCGCTTGTCAATAAAAGGCATTGAAAATACTAAATGGCACGGCGAACAAGAAGTGTTTGTTAAGGCGGCTAAAGTGTTCACCTTACCCATTAGTATTTCAGTAGACCCATACGAATTAGAGGGTTATATGACAGATATAAGTTTTGTTGTTGAATTAGTATCAGACACGGATGAGGTTAAGCTTGAACATGAAAGCCGCTTCTTTAATAAGCGCTAATGTCAGTATTTGATTTTACCTCGCTATCGCCGGATTTAATTCTTGATGGTTTAGAAAGCACAGGCCTAATTGTTGATAGTGGTTTATTAGCATTAAATAGTTATGAAAACCGTGTTTATCAATTTCACGATATTGATAAAACAAAATATGTTACTAAGTTTTATCGTCCACAACGCTGGACTGAAGCGCAAATTAGAGAAGAACATAGGTTTTCTTTCGAACTAGCAGATAATGAATTACCGCTAGTAGCGCCAATGAAAATTAATGGTGAGTCTTTGTTTTCATATGAAGGCTATCACTTTGCAATATTTCCGTGTCGTGGTGGCCGAATTTTTGAGGTTGATAACTTAGACCAATTAGAATGGATGGGGCGTTTTCTCGGACGTATTCATGCCGTTGCCGCGAAAAATAATTTCACTGAACGACCTGCATTTAACAGTGAAGAAATGTTACAGCAGGCGCAATTGGTCATCGAAAAGTCTAATTTTGTTTCGCCTAGCTTAACATTGCCGTTCTTCACTATTTTAGAGCAAGTAATCAAGCTTGCGAGCCAGCAATATCAACCTACATCAGAAATTCGCCTTCATGGTGATTGTCATGCGGGTAACATTCTATGGACAGATAAAGGCCCTCACTTTGTTGATCTTGATGATTGCAGAACAGGGCCAGCAGTACAAGATATATGGATGATGCTCAGTGGTGACCGTCAACAACAGTTACTGCAGCTAGATACTATATTGTCAGGCTACGATGAATTTCATAGCTTTGAGACCAATCAATTGCCTTTAATTGAATCATTGCGTACTATGCGAGTAGTTAATTATATGGCTTGGCTATGCAAACGTTGGCAAGACCCTGCTTTTCCTCATAATTTTCCTTGGTTTAATACTGAGAAATATTGGGAACAACAAATTTTGATGCTAAAAGAGCAAATGTCGGCATTACAGCAGCCTCCGTTAAGCTTACTGCCTTATTAAGTCAGTTTAGCCATGTTATTTTTATTTTTTAATGATTAGGAAGTATATTTTTATGAAAAAGTTAGTGAGCGTATTCGCTTTAATGTTGTTACCAGTATTCGCATTCGCAGCAAATTATACTGAAGGCGAGCATTACACTAAAGTTAATGAAGAAATTACCGCTAAGCCAGAAGTACGCGAGTTTTTCTCATTTTATTGTCCTCATTGTTTTCAATTTGAACCATTTATGGCGAAGTTAAAAACCTCTATTCCAGAAGATACTAAGTTCGTAATGAACCACGTTGACTTTTTACGTGCTGCTTCTCCTAAAGTGCAAGGCATGTTAACTAAAGCTGTTGTTGTTGCGCACCAAATGGGTGTAGAGAAAAAAGTAATTGGCGCAATGTTCAATTATATACATATACAAAAAGCGGTATTTACATCAGAAAAAGATATTCGTAATGTTTTCGTTCTAAATGGTGCCGATGGCGAAAAATTCGATAAGTTGATGAAAAGCTTTGGTATGGTAAGTAAAGCGAAAGCTATGAAGAAGCAACAGAATTACTTTGCCAGCAAAGGTGCTTTAAAAGGCGTGCCAGCAGTAATTGTTAACGGTAAATACCGTGTTGATGCACAAGGCTTAGACCGCAATAACTTTGAGCAAGATTACATTAACCTAGTAAATTACTTATTAACGCTAAAATAAATAAGATTACTCAGGTGATATGAACAAGAGGCTACGGCCTCTTTTTTTATTGCCTGAACACTTATTGTCTAAACACATAATTATAAAAATCTAATTATAAACACCTAATCGCTAAGCACTTAAAAGTTAAAAGCTTAGTGCTGTTTGCTGTGTTTATAATGACGAGTTAATTGCGAGGAGATTCTCAATTAATCAGGGCTAAACCTTTCTTTTATATAAAACAGCCAAAGTGACTATTGCAAAGGTAAGTTGTGGTGATTTTTGCGATATAGGTAAGCACTTAGCAAGAGCGCGATGCCAAAAAGTATAACGCTGCTGATCAGTTGCTGCTGACCATTCACCTGCAATCCTGCTCCCATTAATGAGAATATGGTCATTTGCGGTATAAAACCGAGAGCGGAACCCAAAATATAGGGCGACACAGGTGTTCTAGCGGTTCCTGCAAGTACATTGGTTAAGAAATTAGAGCCGGCGGGCACTAGTCGAATAATTAGGGCTTTCATAAAAGTGTTGTGACGAAAAAAATAGCTTACTTTAGCTAAAGGTTGAGGATAGTTTTTCTCAACAAGGTTATGAAATAATTTTCGCGCCAAGAATAATGTCATTAAGCAGCCTATGATGGCGGATGTAGTAGCTACTAGCACACCAAAGCCAGCGCCAAATAGAAAGCCGGCACTTAATGCCGCAATTTGGCGTGGTAGCCCTATCGCTATTGCAGGAGCGAGTAGTAGACCAAATAGTAAAGCGCCAAATAAGGTTTTTGGTATGAGGGTATTCAAATATTGTTGAATATAATCGCCATAACTACCTAAAAATATTGTCGCTAAAGTAATTGCAAACAATAAAGACACAATTGTGGCGAACAAGGTTAATTTGGCGGCAGAATTATTATTAATCACGCGTAATCTTTATCATTTTAAATATCGTTGCTCACCAGTAAATACAGTAAAACTCTGCACATACGATGTGGTTATTTGTGATGGAAAATACACTGAAATTATAGCTGTAAATAGTGTCGTATGTTAGACAAACTTATTTAAGACTAGCGTGATTGCAAAACTAAAACAGGTATTGTTACTGGGCCCAGCTAAATGAAACTAGTTTAATTATTAGCTAAATTTTTGTAAAATTTTGGCCTTCGCTGCATTAAATTCCACTTCATTTAAATAACCTTGTTTTTTCATCATAACGAGTTTGTCTAGATCCGCAACAAGTGCACTATTAGTATCACTAGCTTCATTGCCATCAATTGCATTGGTGCTAGTTTCTGTTGCTATATTGATGGTGCTTGGCTCGATAAAATCATTATTGTTTTGAGTTACCATGGTTGAGTTGTCTTCAAAAAACTCAGGCTCAGGAGTACTTGAAGTTGTCGTTTTGCTATTAGGCGTAGTTGTTTTTTTAATAACTGGCTTAGCTTTTATTTTTCGTTTTGTGGTTGCAGCTGGATTTTTTAGTTCTGAAAACAGCCATTGCCAGTCGATAGCTTTATCAATTATTTGTTGATATTTTAACTTAGTATGGCGAATATTCCCCACTCGATAATAAAGGCAGATCATGTACTTTTGCTTATGTTCATCGCTCAAGCACAGCTGTATTTTCCTGTGCTTGTCATTCATCATTTTTATGCGATGTTCATTACCAAAAGTGGCTAAGACTAAATCTTCTAGCTCGTTAGAGAAAGGCTGATCTTCATTCGCACTCACCGTTGAGATAACTTCATCGTTTAATAATATTTCACTACCAACAAGAGACGATATATTGATACTTATTTCAGGGGTTTTATTGTGTCGCTTATAAAGTGATACAGACTGAGTTTGCAGATTGACTTCAAAGTTTGCCCATTGACGCTGAAAGAAGCTTTGTTTCTGAGCCTGTTTGTTTCTGTAATACCAAATAATGCCGATTAAAATAAGCACAAAACAAAATGTTATCCACAATAAGTTAGGTTTAGTTGAGTCAGTTGTTAAGTCTTGTTTGTCAATAACATTAGTTAGCACCGCAGTCGGTTTTTTAATTGCATATAAACGTTGCTGACTATGCTCAAGCAGTAATAACTCGCCATTATGCTTTTGATGTAAACTAAATTGTGACTGGCCCTTGGTATTATGATTGATCAGTTTATGCGAAATATTTCTGCTAGGTGTACTGTCATCGTTGACTGAGTTAATGGTTAAAGCGTTGAGTTGCCATTCATTTTCATTCTCTTGTAAATGTAATACTTTTCCCCATAAACTTTTTAAATCTCGGCCTTGGTAAACTAAGGTTTTGTGCTTTTTAGCTGTCTTAAGTAAGTGTTTTTTAATTTGATTATCAGGAACAGCTTCGCGCCAATCATCACCTATTTTGGCCTCAATAAGTACTTTACTATCTGTTTGGTTATACTGCACCAGCAGGCTATAGGTACTTTGTTTTATCCAGTCGAAATGCTGAGTTTTTTGTCCGGCAATGAAAATAATTTCATTCTGTATATCAGCTACTTTTGTAAAAGGATTATCTACGGGGATGGTATAATTCTGTAAACCATACTTTTCAGGTTTTATGCGTAATATAGCACCAGCATAAAGGGCTTCATTTTTTAAAGTTTCGTTACGTGCAAGGGCTATAAATAGCAAACCAAAATCATCATGCCAAGGCTCAATATACGGATTAAAACTGAGTTGCTGAATGGCCTCATTCACTTGCATAATTGCAATACGTAGTACTTCATTTTGTAAACTTACTTGAGGAGTTGAATGCTGAAGATTTGTAACTTTCCAGCGCGTTACAACAGTATCGTAAAGTGGTTTAACTTCAGTATTAACAGGGGATAATTTTGGAGATGAACTATTAATTTTTTCAGTATGAGCGGTATAAAAAATGTGATAACCGTCTTTGTCACGATAATGGAAGTTTGGGTCTAAGGTAATTGCAGTTAACGTAATAATATCAGGATTTTGTAGCGCTAATTTCAGATCGAAAAAGGCAGTGGAAGACACTTTGTTATTATGTAATTGATATATGTTTCCAGCTCGTGATGCAATAAAGTAATGATCTTGGTCACCTAGAACAGGTAATATTGTTTGCCACTGGTCGTTGTCTAATGCCGCATTATCAAGGCTTGCAATTGCAGATAACTCGAGTTCATTTACTGCTGAAGTTTGAGCATACACCGTGAAATTAATAACGGTTAGTATGATAAAAACTAATCTTAATTTACAACGATTGAAGCAACTTCCTTTATGCATTAAATATTACTTCCTTTGATGATTTATCATAGGCAGCTATCGTTTAATTTTTGCTTATTAAAACAGCTTGTTGAGCATCTATGAATTGGTTTTTATTCTTATTATTAAGATAGCTTAATTTCCCGTCAACTATTATTTGATCATTTATTTTTCCATGCTCGGCAAGGTAGAGTGCTTGTTTGCCCCAAACGTGTATCGGTCGCTGTATTTTAACCAGGTGATACTTGTGAGTAATAAGAGAAAAAATTTGCTGCTCAGACTCAACAGTTATTTCTGTTAACTCTTTGTTATGCTCGGTGGTTAGTACATTTATCTCAGAGGTTATTTTACCTGAGTAATGAATTTGATTAATAGATTGAGCGTAACCTTTTGGGAACGTTTGGGCGTAACTCGCGTGGATGATTTCACGATTATTTTTTTTACTATTAATTAAATAGCCTTGCACTAAAATAATGTCACCTTTTTCGGCAAATATAAGTGCACGTTCAACAATATCACCTATAACTTTGACCGTATGATAACTTGTCCATTCTTTGAATTTATTAGTGGTTTTATCAAACCAACGACTATGTGTTGCTAGTGTGAACTCAGCGAAAGCAACCACAGGATTAGCCTGATAGCGAATATCAGGCTTGTTTACTAAGTTGCCTAATAACGTTACGGTGCATAAATGGTTTTGAGGTAATTCAGTTAACATAGGTTACTTATGATAAAGGGGTTAATTGGTCGACAGTAAATGCTATTGATTAATTTCAGTATCAAATAAATTTTTAATTAAAATAGCAAATTCTTTGATAAAAGCTGATTGCTGAGCAGATACTGGGCTATTGACCACACCAGACAAAATCTCTTGCAAGTCATAAACTATAACATCAATTTCTCGAATAATGGTATTACGTTGTTCAAAAGTTAAGCTTTCGTTTTGGCTGCATAAAGCCATAATCTGTTCGCTCATTTCCAGTTCAATAACTTCTAACACTGAATCACCAGTATTATCGATAGTTGAACTGTTTTCAAATAAGCTTAAATGCGCAGTTAGATATTCAATTATATGAATGTAACCATCTGTATGGGTTATCATTGTTTTTTCTTTCATGCTTTATTCTTACGGTACTTTAATGTTGTTCATTAATACAAAACTGAAAAATGTCTATGCATTAAAAAATAATATATCAATATAGGTTAATGAAAATTGGCACCTATTACTAGGAAAGTATAAGTGCCCTTGATAATTAAGCCATTATGCAGCAGTGTTGGTACTTTCAAATATTTTGTCAGCAGATGCGGCAACAAAACCCGTGTAGAGCTCACCGTTTTCCATTGGGTAACGTTTGGCAAATTCGTAAAAACAGCTTGGAATAGCAACGGTTTTATCTGAAAACTCAACCATTACGTGATCTGCCATCGTAGAAGATTGTTCTAATTTTACGCCTTCATCACCTTTGATCTCGCCACCTGTGGTGTTGAGCTTAAACCCACCCGCTTTAACGGCTTCGTTTACAGCTTCTATAGAGTCGAAGTTGGCTAAGTGATTAATGCTTACTGTGAAATGGTTGGCACGGTAACCCCAAGCTGCTACCCAAGCGGCATATTCGCTTTCGCTAAGTAAGTCTAAGTATTCTTGATGGCTAACCTGCCAGTGTGTACCTGAGTATAAAAAGCTTTCTGCATTAATGGCAGCTTCTTCTATGCCAGCGACCATTTTTTCGATAATTGCTTGAACGCGAGGTGAAAACTCCTCCACTAACAATTCACTAATAAATACTTTAGGCAGGTTAGTGTCGGTATGCTCAAAGTGTTTTGCATAAAGCTTTTTAGCTTCGAAATGGTATTCACCACCTTCTTTGTAACCTAAGTTAAGTAAGTGTGCTGAGATTTTTTCGATATTAACTTTCGCAATATTAAATGTGCGGTAAGCAACATGATCATTGATGAGTTCTTCACCGTTGCTTAAAAGTTGGTGTACTTTATCTGCTGAAGGAGTAACTTCCAGATAGTTTTGCCATATGTTGTTAAATAAATCTTTAACCGGTGTCATGTTAATTTCCTAAATACTTAAATAAAATTAGTGTCAATATCTCAAATTTACTGAGCGGTATATGTGGTTATTGAGTTAATCTTTCAATAGTGTATTGAAGAAATTTTAAGCAAAGAACGATGAATAACCACTCAGGATGGGTGGCTATATTTGGTCGATATTTTTAAAAAAGCTGGGACGGATCCCAGCTTTTTTTAATGGGCAGTAATGTTTCATTTCGGTGCGTTTGTACTGATTACTTGATAGTTAAACCAGGGCTTAACGCAGCAGGTAATGATACTTTTTCAGCTTCAACTGATGCTACTGGGTAGGCACAGTAATCAGCGGCATAAAATGCGCTTGCTCTGTGGTTACCACTAGCACCAATGCCACCAAACGGTGCTGCACTGCTGGCACCAGTAATTGGCTTATTCCAGTTTACAATGCCAGCGCGAATGCGACGGAAGAAGTGATTATATAAGTCTTCACTGTCACTTAATAAGCCCGCAGATAAACCAAATGATGTATTGTTTGCTTCATCAATTGCCGCGTCGAAATCAGTATAACGATAAACTTTTAATAATGGACCAAAGTGCTCGTCATCCGGCATTTCTGTGATGTTGGTAACATCAACAATACCCGGTGAGATGAAGCCTGTGCCTGTTTCAAGGTGCTTCATCATAACGATTGATTCAGCGCCCAGGTCAAGTAATTGCTGTTGTGCCGCAACTAAACCTAAAGCAGCTTTCTCAGAAATCATTGAGCCGATAAATGGTTGCTCTTCATCATCAAAATAACCAATTTTAATCGCTTCAGTACTCGCAACTAACTTAGCTAAAATAGCATCGCCTTGTGGGCCGGCTTCAATAAATAAGCGGCGAGCACAGGTACAACGTTGGCCTGTAGTAATAAATGCAGATTGTAAGATATCGTGCACTACGGCATCGATATCGCTAACATCTTTAACTACTAATGGGTTGTTACCACCCATTTCAAGCGCTAATATTTTACCCGGTTGGCCACCAAACTGTTCATGTAAGAAATGGCCTGTGGTTGAGCTACCGGTAAAGAATAAGCCGTCAATTTGTGGATGGTTTGCTAGTGCTTTACCTGTTTCAACTTCACCTTGTACCATGTTGATAACGCCAGCAGGAAGACCTGCTTTTAACCATAGCTTTAAGGTTTCTTCAGCAACCATAGGCGTTAATTCACTTGGCTTAAATACGACGGTATTACCCGCAATAAGTGCCGGTACAATATGACCATTGGGTAAATGACCAGGGAAGTTATAAGGACCGTATACCGCTACAACACCATGAGGCTTATGACGAATAAAGGCTTTTGCACCTGGCATAGGGTTTTCAATCGTGCCCGTACGCTCTTCGTTTGCGCGCACAGATATGGCAATTTTGCCTACCATAGCGCCTACTTCTGTACGGGTTTCCCAAAGTGGTTTACCGGTTTCAAGGGCAATAGTGGTGGCAAAAGCTTCTTTGTGCTCAGTTAATAATTCTGCGAATTTAACGGCAATGGCAATACGCGCTTCAATAGGCGTATTTGACCAAGCTTCAAAAGCAGCGCGTGCAGACATAACGGCTTCACCAACTTGTGCTGGAGTGGCTGTATTACCTTGCCAAACGACTTCGTTTTTAGCTGGGTTTTTTGAAAAAATTTCATGGCCTAAACCTGCTGTCCATTGACCATTAATCAATTGTATATTGTGTGACATGCTTATTTCCTCTGTGCGTTTTTCGCTCATGAGTTTAGTAATGAGTTATCTTACTGATTAATTGGAAACTAGGCGTACCCAGTCTCCTTCTTTAACCATTAATGCATCGGCAACCGTTTGTGATAACACGACCTGTTTGGCGGTATCTCGTAGCAATATGGCGGCTTGTGTTGCTCTGAAATCAGCAACTTTGTCATTACAAATGATGTAGTTATTGTCGTTTGCAACGTCACCAATGATAACTTGACGCTTTTTGCTTAGACGTACTGTTTTCACCGATGCTGTTTGTGTTTCAACCGTTGGGCCGGCATCAAAAATATCAACATAACCGCGACGCGAGAAACCTTCTGCTTCAAGTAACCTTAAGGCAGGTACTGTTTTCGGGTGTACTTTGTTAATCACGCGTTGTGCATCTTTACTTAACAAGTTGACGTAAATTGGGTATTTAGGCATTAATTCAGCAATGAACTCTTTTTTACCTATCCCTGTAAGGTAATCAGCCGTAGGGAAATCGAGAGAGAAAAAGTGCTCTTCTAACCATTTCCAAAAAGGAGATTCGCCATTTTCATCTGAAACACCGCGCATTTCTGCAATAACAGTTTCTGCGAAACGTTCAGTATGCTCTGCCATAAATAGAAAACGAAAACGTGATAAAAAGCGTCCGTTACGGTTTTTACGGTGAGTTTCGCTCAAAAATAAGGTGCAGATTTCAGAAGCGCCTGTGTAGTCATTACACAAGGATAATGTTTCAACAGTGTTGTAAATATTAAGCTCACGAGAGCTGTGCACAACTTTACCTAAATGGTAATGATAAAATGCATCATCTAGACCAACAGCAGATTCAATACCACTTGTACCAACTACCGCGCCTGTTTCTGTATCTTCCATAACAAACAGGTAGCCTTCATTGCCAGGCTGTGAAACTATGCTTTTAAAAGACACTTCAGCGTGAGAAATGCGTTTTTTTAGTAGTTCTTCATTTACGGGCAGTGATGTAAAACCATGTCCTGACTCAACAGCAATACGATGCAATGCATCATAATCACTGCTTTGAATAGGGCGTATTATAATCATAGAAAACTCTCAATGAGACGCTCAAATACCGGACTATTGTCAGGCTTTTGAGCGCTATTATATTGGAAACTTACTTAGCTAATTTGGCTACAGCTTTTTCAAAACGCGCTAAACCTTCAGCAATGTCTTCATCAGGAATAACTAATGAAGGGGCAAAACGAATAATGTTAGCGCCGGCAACAAGTGTCATTACACCTTCTTCCATGGCTGCATTTAAAAAGTCTTTCGCTCTGCCTTGGTATGCTTCGGTAAGTACTGCACCAACAAGTAAACCTTTACCACGAATTTCACTAAATACATTGTATTTTGCGTTGATGGCATTAAGACCAGCAACATAAAGTTTAGCTTTGGCTTTTACGCCATCTAATACTTCTGGTGTATTTACGGTATCAAAGGCTGCTTCTGCTACAGCACAAGCTAGTGGGTTACCGCCGTATGTACTACCATGTGTGCCAATTTTTAAGTGCTTAGCTATATCAGTTGTGGTGATCATCGCACCAATTGGGAAGCCGCCACCAAGTGCTTTGGCAGTTGTTAAAATATCAGGAGTAACACCTAGTCCCATATATGCGTATAACTCACCCAAACGGCCAACACCAGTTTGAACTTCATCAAAAATTAATAATGCGTTGTGTTCGTTACATAATTCACGTACACCTTTAGCAAATTCATCAGTAGGTGAAACAATACCGCCTTCCCCTTGCAATGGTTCCATAACGACAGCACAAGTTTTATCAGACATAAGTGCTTTTAAGCTGTCTAAATTATTGTATTCAGCGTGATCGATATCGCCAGGCTTAGGACCAAAACCATCAGAATAAGCTGCTTGACCACCAACAGTTACGGTGAAGAATGTACGACCGTGGAAACCTTGCTTAAATGCGATAATTTGTGACTTTTCAGCACCGTAGTTTTCTAATGCCCAACGACGCGCTAATTTTAAGGCGCCTTCGTTTGCTTCAGCGCCTGAGTTAGCAAAGTAAACTTTATCAGCAAATGTGCTATCAGTTAGTTTTTTCGCTAAACGCAATGCTGGCTCGTTAGTCATAACGTTAGATAAATGCCAAATCTTGTTTGCTTGTTCAGTCAATGCGCCAACCAAGACTGGGTGACAATGTCCCAAACAGTTTACGGCAATGCCACCGGCAAAATCGATAAATTCACGATCTTGTTGATCCCAAACACGCGAACCTTGGCCGCGCACAGGTATAACAGCAGATGGTGAATAGTTTGGTACCATAACATCATCAAATAATTCACGATTTACTGGGAAGTGGTTAGACATTGTAAATTCCTTATATATTTAGGATATTGTAATTAATCATTGTTTTGCGATAGCTAACGCTAACAAAACTACATGCATTAACGAGTGATGCATTATTAAATGCACGACAAATTAAAAATAGGCACGGATTATGACAGAAAAAACAGGTATTGTCTTGTCAAAATGCGCTGAAGCCCTTATAAAATAAAGGCCTCTCCGTTTTTATTCATTTTTATTGCATAACTATATTTGCGTTTTTTTTGCACTCTATGGCTAGTTATTAGCGTTTTATGTCAGCTTAGCAGATCTGTAAATACTTATGATATTTCATAATTAATCAAAAATAATTTGGCGATTGAGGCTTTTTTAGTGATTTTATCGCTATTTTTTTGATATTTAACCGAAGAATAGTCGATATAAGGCAATATATATTGGTAAAGATGTGTTTGAGTAATGAGGAAAAGAGCAGTAAAGGTTAATTAAAAATTAATTTAATATGATCAATATCGCTTTTCTTTAGTAAGCTAATGTCAGTTTTTGTTAAGCGCCCAGCCATTAATAATGTTTTTGCTTCTTCAGTACTTATAAGGTCTTCTTTAGCTAAACTTCTAAAGGCAACATAAGCTTTGGCTTTGGTGACTAATTTTGCAATTGGACACATATGCTTTATGTCTGTCGCATAAGCAAGATCGAATAAAGGCTCTGTAATTTGTAGGCGATCAAAGCGCATAAGCTCAACCATATCTGCCGCTACTTTACTGCTGCGCTCTAGTAATTGTTCAAGTAATAAATCAGGCGCTGTATCAAGTGTTACTAATACGTCATGTAGCTTTTTATCTTTATTGTCGTATGCGGCACGTAAGTCTTTATTATACAGATCGCTATAGGCATCTAAAAAGCCGCGAGTTACGGCTAATAATCCTAAGTTACTGAGCATGCCTGCAGTAAATGCTGTGAACTCATCTAACCCTTCTTCTTTGGCTAAACGCTGAGATGCCAGTGCAATTGATAAACTATCGTTCCACAATTTTCGCTTCATTAACGGATAAGGGGAGGTACTTGTGGGCAACCAGTGTTTTAGCATAAATGTGGGCATGACTAACTTTAGGTTATCTAAGCCTACATAGCTTAAGGCTAAACTTGGCTCAGTTACCTGTATGTCTGAACGTTTGCGATACTGAGGCTTATTAACCAAATTAATTAATTCATTACAAAGCCAGGGAAGTGACTTAGCCAAAGGAGTAATGCGGTTAATACTCGCTGCTTTTACCGCTAATATTTCCATAATAGAAGGTGCAGCATCTTCAATTTTTAGTACATTGGTGTAAAGGTTTTCTTTATTATCAAACACTTTATTTACTTGGTTATTAACACGTTTATAAAACTTGTTTTTAACTTGTGTTTTAAAGTGTTCTTCACCGTGTGCTTGTATAATTTTATTTTTGTTTGCTTCTTCTTCAATCGCTAATAACTCACGCCTGCGATTAAACTGTTCACTGTCTTGATGCTTAGTCATATTGATTTTGCCATTTTTTTGATTGGCAAAATCCTTACTTATCGCAAGACTTAACACGCGATTGTAAATAGGTAAGACTAATTTGTTATTTTCAAAAATATGCATCAGAACTTCATTGTTAGTTATGTGTGAACAATCGATAAATAAGACATTAGCTAGGTTATCGACCTGTTGTTATATTTCATGAGGTTAAAATATTATCATCTATATGATTGGCGTATTGGTCAATAAAATTTTGTAATAATTGATGGCCTTGCTCTGTTAAAACAGACTCAGGATGAAATTGTACGCTAGCAATAGCTAATGTTTTGTGCTGTAAAGCCATGATTTCTTGTTGACCATTTTCGGTGATCCAAGCAGTTACTTCGAGGTCATTAGGTAAAGAATTTTTATCAACAATTAACGAATGATATCGGGTAACGGTTAATGGTTGTTTTAACGCATGAAACAAACCTTGCTCATTATGGCTAATCAAACTGGTTTTACCGTGCATGACTTTATTTGCTTTAATAACTTTTGCACCGAAATGTTGGGCAATACATTGGTGCCCTAAGCAAACACCTAATATGGCAATGCGGCCTTTAAACTTTTCGATAATCGCCAAAGATAAACCTGCCGCGTTTGGATCGCAAGGCCCTGGAGAAATCACAATATATTGTGGTGCTAATGATTCAATATCGGCTAAGTTGATTTCATCATTTCGACATACCTTAACCTCTTGTCCTAATGCCTGAAAATAATGCACTAAGTTAAAGGTAAAAGAGTCGTAATTGTCGATCATTAATAACAAAAAAACACCTGCATAAAAGTAAATCGTAACGCGGGCGTTATTCTAATCTTTTATTGTTAGCCATTCTACCTTTAGTGGCTCTAATAGGAATTGTTAGCATCTTGATTTAGCGACGCTGGATTTATTATAGGCTGAACCTTTTGTAGAATGCGGTTAACTGTTGCAGAGCCTGTTCTGAGGGAATTAACCTGAAGTTGATTTTTTCACCAGGGCGCATTTGGCTTAAGCGAAATAAGTCTGTTTGAATTATAGTGCCTAAAACTGGATAGCCGCCCATGGTTTGTCGCTCTTTCATTAATACGATGGGTTGTTCGTTTTCAGGAAATTGCACCATCCCATAAGTAACGGGCATTGATAGCAAACAATGGCTTCGCAATTGTCTTGAAAGTAGTGGCTCGGTAGCTGCTGGCTTTTGTAAATGGGTAACGCTCAGACGATACCCCATGCGATTACTATCAGGTAAAACACTATATTCTGTGTTTAAAAATTTTTGTTGCTGTTTATGGCCCATTGCTAGAAATAAACTGCTGGGTATCATACGAATGGTGAGTTCTTTTTGAGAATAAAATAGTGCTGGTAGGGCAGTTGGCGTGTTTGAAGCCAATAGTTTATCTACTTTATTCTCAGAAGGCTCAGTTAATATTTTAGCTTGTGGTGTAAAAAATAATTTGCTGCCAACAGTTAATTTTTCTCCCATAAAGCCCAAGGCCATTTCATTTATTGTTTGTGCATAGCTGCCTAGCCAAGGCTGTTGTGTTGGTTCACAAGTAAAACCTCCGAATACAGCAAGGTAACTATGCAAACCCGCTTTTGGCATTGCCAAGTCAAGTATATCACCAGCTTGTAGATGAAAACGTTGCCAAGGTTTAATTGCAACATGGTTTATTTTAGCTTGGCAATCAGCACCTGTTATCGCAATGGTACAGGCAGATTTGGCTTCAAAACTTATTTGACCTAGGGTAATTTCGATTGCCGCACAGCGACTTTGTTCAAGCGAAATATCATTAGCCATTAATGGCTCGCTAATCAATTTGTTGGCACTCAGAAAAGCAAATTCATCGGCGGCGCCACTGGCACTAAAACCTAAATGTTGGGCATTCAGGCGGCCAAGATCTTGAATACTTGCCTGACCATTGATACTGATAATTTCCAGGTGATGTTGGCTCATGAATTTATACCTTGTTTTAGCGCAATAAATTCAGCTTGAGTAATGGCATAAAACTTTACATTCTGTCCAACGTTGATGGTGGCATTAAATTCACCATTTATGCTTGAAAACATAGGTAATGGTGTTTGACCAATAATGTGCCAGCCGCCGGGGCTTTCAATCGGGTAAATAGCACTTTGCTGCTCAGCAATGGCAACGGCGCCTTGAGGCACTTTTAAACGTGGCGAAGACTTTCTCGGTAAATGAAGTGCTGTCGGTAAGCTAGCGAGGTAACAAAAGCCCGGTGTAAAACCTAAGGCGTAGCCATGATAAGTTTGAGCACTGTGCTGTTTAATAACCTCGTCCACCGACATGTTACAGCGCTGTGCAACATCCGCTAGATCCCATTGTTGCTCTGTATCATAGTAAACAGGGATATTTATACAGTCATCATTTTGTTGACTTAGTTCTTTAATTACTGGTTTGTTATCACGACTCTTTACTTGGTTTTGTAAGTTATTTTGCTGATGTTTGGCTAGAGCCCTAATTTTATCAATAAGCTGAGCACTGGTGGTTAATTGCAAGTTGAAATAAACCATTAAGCAATGATAACTCGCTACCGACTCTACAATCAGCGCATTTAATTGCTGGGTAATAATTTTTTGAAAGGCGATAATTTCATTATGTTGTGACAGTGATATTTTTGCTTGCCAGCTAAGTAACAACGCATTTTCCGCGACTACTTCAATGGCAATTTCGGTGTTATGCACTTCTAAAATTTCAGTACTTTGTGACGCATTTTTCATTATATTATGACTTATATTTTTTATCTTCTAACTGCTTGTTACGCCTATATTTATGCATTTTTTTGCGTATCAATAGTTGCTCGCAAAGCTTTGATCATCGCCAAGGCATTGGGTGTATCGCCATGAACACATAATGCATCAATATGGAATTGTAAGGGCTTTTGGTTAACGCTGAGTAAAGGCTTATTGTTAAGCAAACTTTTACAACGGCTAACGACATCTTGATTGTTACTTAATACCGCTCCAGCTGTTGAGCGAGGTACTAACAAGCCGCTATCGAGATAGGCGCGATCTGCAAAGGCTTCATAATAGAGTGCAATATGATGTTTTTTGGCTACTTGATCAAACTTCTCGATGTCGCTAATTGCTTGTATCATTAAAGATAGTGTTTGATTCGTTTTTTGATTTAATTGCGCGATAGCGATACACAAATTTTCAAACAACGCTAGGTCTTGCATCATATCGTTATACAAAGCGCCATGCGGTTTTACATAGGAAAGTTGAGCATTTTCGGCTGAACACAGAGCTTGTAAAGCACCTATTTGATATTGCACATTGGCGATTAATTCGCTTTGAGATAAGTGCATTGATTGACGGCCAAAATTTTCCACATCGGGATAACTTGGGTGTGCGCCAATAATTACCTGATATTGTTTTGCTAGTTTAATGGTTTTTTTGATCGTTAAAGGGTCTGAGCCGTGAAATCCACATGCGATATTCGCCATATCAATTAAAGGCATAATATCGGCATCGTTATTTTCTTTAAACTCGCCTAAATCACAATTTAATTTCATGATATCTCCCCTTATTAATCATCAGCAATATGTCGACGCTGCCTTGCCGGGTGACTTATCACCACATCAGTAAGGGGAGTACTGCAACAACTTAAGATATAACCTTGTTGTTGTTCTTGGTCAGATAAGCCGTCTTGACAAGTTTGCTCTACTTCACCTTGCTCTAACATTACCTTGCAGCTGCCACACATGCCAGCTCGGCAAGAGTATGGCAGTATTAAACCTGCATCTTCGCCTTGCTCAAGCAATGTTTGGGTATTATTTCCAGTAATGGTTTTATTAAAGCTACTGAATGTTAGTACGGGTTTACTCGTTTTCGTGCTCAAGACTGTTTCCTTTTCCAATGTGGGCTTTATGTCATTTGAAGTGGGGTTAACCGATGACTTATTACTGAGCGTAAAAGTAGGGGCTGTTTGGCGTTTTATTACTTCAACCTGATCCCCCTGTTTTATTTGGCCTTGATTAAGTGCTACTAAATTTTGCCCAAATAAAATATCACCATTAGCTAATTGGCGAAAATTTTTGAGTGTTTTTAAAGGCTCTTGTTGTGGACTTTTTTCACCTGTTTCAGGGTTCACTGTGGTGAAAACACATCGAGTGCAAGGTTTCGTTATTTCAAACTCTACTTCACCAATGCGAATATGCTGCCAAGTATCTTCAGCAAAAGCTTCACAGTTATTCACAACAATATTGGCTCGAAATTGTGCCATCGAAATTTTATGCGTTTCAGGCTTATATCGACTATTTAAATTATCCAGTGATGCTTGTGAGATCAGCAGTAAAGGGTAGCCATCTGCAAATCCAACTTGGCTATTTTTGTTTTTTACGAAACGCTGAGAGTCGGCGCCAAAAAACAATAATTGGCAAGGTTGTTTGAGATAACGCGTAAACCACAGATTAATGTTGTTATTACATTGCTGTGCATTAATGGTGTCTTGCCACACAGTTACAGCAATATAGTTTTGGCTAAGTTGCTGGTATTCGATCAATAAAGCTGGCATATCTGGTGCCGTGATCATAATACCCTTTGCCGTTAAGTTTGCCTGAATTAAGCACAAACTAGGGTGCGTGCGTGCGGTGATAAACTCACCTTTATCGTTAGCAACAATAAAACGCCGGTCACAAGCTAAACCAAGTTCTTCAACCCAGCTATTTGACAACTCAATACCAGCACTAGATTTAATAGGATAAATATTGATATTTTGTAGGATGGCTTGGCTCATGAGCTCCCTTAATACTTTTAATGATAAGGTTAATGGTAACGTTAATTTAGAGAATGATGAACTTAACTTTTCCAATTAAGCCATTCATATTGCGATAAGTGTTAATGCCCTTGATAGTGGGCAAAATGCCATGATTTTGCAATATGTATTTTCGTTAGATTAAGGTATATTGAGCCCATTGTGATTTAAACCTTAGCGCTAACGAGCAAAAGTTGTGTTAGTGCTAATAAAAATGGGCTTTTATGCATCTTCATATCTTAGGTATTTGCGGCACTTTTATGGGCGGTATTGCCGCTATTGCCAAACAAATGGGCTTTCGTGTTTCAGGTTGTGACGCTAACGTTTATCCGCCAATGAGCACTCAGCTCGAACAATTGGGTATTGAATTAAAATCAGGCTACTTAGTCGAACACTTAGCAGATGAGCCTGATTTGGTTATTGTTGGTAATGCCATGGCACGTGGCAACTCAATGGTAGAATATATGCTCGATAGAAAAATTGCTTACACTTCAGGCCCGCAATGGCTATTAGATAACGTATTGAAAGATCGCTGGGTATTGGCAGTTTCAGGCACGCATGGCAAAACCACAACCAGTTCTATGTTAACCTGGATATTGCAATATGCAGGCATGGAACCGGGCTTTTTAATTGGCGGCATGCCACAAAATTTTGATTTCTCTGCTCGATTAGGCAATGCCCCATTTTTTGTTATTGAAGCCGATGAATACGATACGGCATTTTTTGATAAGCGTTCTAAGTTTGTCCATTACCGTCCGAATACGTTAGTGATTAATAACATGGAGTTTGACCATGCTGATATTTTTAATGATATCAGCGATATTCAACGTCAATTCCATCATTTAATTCGCATGGTGCCGAGTAACGGGCTGATATTATCCCCCAAAAATGAGCTAGCCATTACTGAAACTTTAGCCATGGGATGTTGGACGCCGACTGAGTATAGTGTTGACCAAGAACATAAAACAGCTGGCTGGCATGCTGAAAAATGTATTGCCGATGGCAGTGAGTTTATCGTCAGCTTTGAAGGTGTAAAGCAAGGGCAAGTAAAATGGGGGTTAATTGGCGACTTTAATATCGACAATGGCTTAATGGCCATTGCAGCAGCGCGCCATGCTGGTGTACCAAGCGCTGTTGCTATTGAAGCATTAGCAAGTTTTGTGAATACAAAACGTAGGTTAGAGCTAAAAGGTGAAGTGAATCAGGTCAGGGTTTTTGACGATTTTGCTCATCACCCAACCGCCATTGCAAAAACTTTAGCAGGTATGCGAGCCAATGTTGGTAATAAGCGGGTAATAGCGATATTGGAGCCAAGATCAAATACCATGAAATCAGGTGTACATAAAGACACCTTAGCTAACTCACTTGCTGATGCCGATATCGTTTTTGTTTATCAAGGAGAGCAAGTAAAGTGGTCGGTTGATGCATTAATTGCTGACTGTAAACAACCTTGTATTGTCGGTGATAATGTTGACCAAATGGTTGTTGATATTATCAAACAAACTAAAACAGGCGATACATTACTTGTAATGAGTAATGGTGGCTTTGGCGGTATTCATGACAAGTTATTATCAGCACTTGCTAAACTATAATAGCTAAAGTAATTGGTATTGATAATTAAACTAATTATTCATTTACCGAGTATAAAGACCATTAGCATTAATTAACGTTATCTTTAAGGTGTAGGTTTGCAAAATACAGCCACAACAATTAATAACAATACTGAGTTTAATCAGAAAATAACCTTAGCCATTACTGGTGCCTCAGGCTCAGCTTATGCATTAAGGTTATTAGAATGTTTAGTCGCGGCAAATTATCAGGTGTATCTTTTGTGCTCAAGTGCTGCGCGAGTAGTTTTTGATACAGAAGTCGGCGTGAAAATACCCGGTTCGCCCGATGCCGCTAGCCAATTTTTTATTGACAGACTTAAAGCAAAACCCGAGCAAATTATTGTTTTTGGCAAAGAACAGTGGTTTTCTCCAGTTGCTTCTGGCTCAGCAGCGCCAAAAACTATGGTCGTTTGCCCGTGTTCTACTGGTACGCTTGCGGCAATTAGCCAAGGGATGAGTGATAACCTGATTGAACGCGCGGCCGATGTAGTGATTAAAGAGCGCGGACAATTAATTTTAGTGCCGCGCGAAACACCTTTTTCAACCATACATTTACAAAATATGCTGACGTTATCGCAAATGGGCGTAACCATTATGCCGGCAGCGCCAGGTTTTTATCATCAACCTGAAACGATAAACGATCTGATTGATTTTATGGTCGGTAGAATGCTTGACCATTTAAATATCGAGCAAGCTATTATGCCGCGTTGGGGCTATCAAGCTGGTACAGTAAGCACGTAAAACGAGAAAAACTGGCTTTTCAGTCGTCGCTTGTTATCGATATTGTACAATTGAATAATATCGACATACCTAACAGCCTAAAGTTAAGTAAAGGTAAAAGTAAATTATTAGCTAGTCGGCGTTTACACTGACTTTGCTTTTTGCTTTAAGAATTTTAATATCAACGCCGTCAAGCAACAGCATTACGTCTGCAAGTAACCTTTTAAGTTCAGTAACTTCACTGGGAATACTTTTTTTGAGCTTTTGCACGTAAGCAACAGCTTCACGATTGTGAATAACTTCCAATAACGCTCTCAATGTCTCGGTATCATCGGGGTTAATTGCAGGTAATTTCTTCTCACTAGCTGCATTGTACAGAGCATAAGTTGCAACTAAACTTGCTTGTGCTTCTTCCAGTCTTTTCATTAAAAATCATTCCTTGTTTTTATTGTTATGTTACGTAGCAGTTCTATTTTAAAGCGCGAGTTAGTGTTTTATTAGAGCCTTTATCTACCATACTGAAAAATAAAAATATTGTCTATTTTTTCTGCATAACTGATAAGTTGTCTGAGTAATCTATCTAGTGCTTTGTAACAGGTATTGAACGGTAAATAATGACTATTTATCGCATTAGACTTAAGTTTTTTGTAATGATGTGTTGTAGTAAGGTTATAACAATAATTGATATAGCTGATCAGGTTAAATGTATGTCTAGATTTACTACTCGTATAACGTCACTCGCTCTTAGCATTGCTCTAATAACAGGTGCAAGCCATCAAGCTTTTGCTGAAAATAATACTCAAGCAACAGCCGATAAAACCAAAATCGAAAAATGGTCGGTAAATAATCCACAAGGTGAATTTACCACCGCCAACATTGATGTTCGCCAAGGTACATGGATGAATGTTGATATAAGCCCTGATGGCAAAACCATTGCATTCGATTTACTTGGCGATATTTACACTTTACCTATTGAAGGTGGTGAAGCTACTGCGTTAATGACTGATATTGCATGGCAAATGCAACCACGCTTTAGCCCAGATGGTAAACATATTGCTTTTACTTCTGACGAAGATGGCGGTGATAACTTATGGATCATGAATGCAGACGGTAGTGCTGGCAAAGCGGTTAGCTCTGAAACTTTTCGTTTACTAAATAGTCCTGCATGGTCGCCTGATGGAAATTACCTTGTTGGTCGTAAACATTATACGGGGTCTCGCTCGCTTGGTGCTGGTGAAGTTTGGATGTACCACAAAACCGGTGGTAATGGCGTTATGTTGACTAAACGCCCAAATGAGCAAAAAGATTTAGGTGAACCTGCATTTTCACATGACGGTAAGTACGTCTATTTTTCACAAGATGCAACACCAGGAAAAACTTTCCACTACAGTAAAGATTCAGAGAAAGGCATTTATAAGATTAAGCGTTTAGATCTTGAATCTGGCGAAATTAAAGTTGTTGTTTCTGGTAAAGGTGGAGCTATTCGCCCGGTACCTTCACCAGATGGTAAATACTTAGCTTACATTAGCCGAGATGACTTCCAATCTAACTTGTACTTATATGACTTAACGAGTGGTAAAGAAAGTTTAATTTTTGAAAACTTAGATCGAGATATGCAAGAAACATGGGCAATTCATGGTGTGTATCCCAACATGGCTTGGTTGCCAAATAGCTCAGGAATGGTGTTTTGGTCTGGTGGAGAAATTAACAAACTTGATCTAAAAAGCAAGAAAACTACCGTTATTCCTTTTCACGTTAAAACCGAGAAAAAAATACAAACAGCGTTACGCTTTCAACAAGATATTGATCAAGACAACTTTGATGTAAAAATGTTGCGTGATGTTGAGATATCACCCGATGGCAGCAAGGTGGTTTATGAATCAATGGGACATATTTATGTTCGCAGTATTGATGATGGTAAAGCCAAAGGTAAAGCAAAACGCTTAACCAAACAAAAATCGCACTTTGAGTTGAACCCTAGCTTCTCTCGTGATGGTAGAACGGTTGTTTACAGTACGTGGGATGATAATAAACTTGGCGATATTCGTATGGTTTCTTCACGTGGTGGTAAAGGGCGTGTGTTAACTCAGGAACCAGGAAAGTACGTAGAACCGAGCTTTTCCCCTGATGGTAAAACCGTGGTATTTCGCAAAGTAGCCGGTGGTTATATTACTGATCCTACATGGGGTTTAAACCCTGGCATTTACACTGTGGCTGTGAAAAAGGGCACACCTAAGTTAATTACAGAATCAGGTGCATTACCGCACTTTGGTGCTAAAAATGATCGTATTTATGTTTTACAAAACGGTGAAACACCACAACTAGTAAAAGTAAGTCTACAAGCTTCAGCCGGCGCTGAGAAAGAGCAAGCAGTTTACCAAGGTAAATTTGCGACTGAATATAAAGTATCTCCTGATGGTAAATATTTGGCTTTTGCTGAACGCTTTAAAGTGTTTGTAACACCGTTTGTTGAGCGTGGCCAAGTGATCGATATTGGTCCAAAAGCGAAAAACTTACCGGTAGAGCAATTATCATTACGCGCAGGTGAAAGCATAAATTGGAATGGCGCATCTAATGAAATTTATTGGAGCTTAGGGCCAGATTTATATCAAGCCAGTGTTGCTGGTTTGTTTGATATCACTAATGAATCTGAGGTTGCTGACGCTGATAACACAGCTGACCCCGTTAAAACTTATTTAGGTTTTAAAGAAAAAGCAGATAAACCTTCAGGCCGTGTTGCTTTCGTTGGTGGTAAAGTGATCACCATGGAAGCCGAACAAGTTATCGACAATGGCGTTGTGGTGGTAGAAGGCAATAAAATTATTGCTGTGGGTAAAAATGGTGAAGTAGATATTCCGTCGAATGCCAAAGTGATTGATATTGCGGGTAAGTCGATTATGCCAGGCTTAATTGATGCGCATGCACATGGTCCACAAGGTAGTGACGAAATTATTCCACAACAAAACTGGAAAAACTATGCAGGTTTAGCTTTAGGTGTAACAACGGTTCATGATCCGTCGAACGATACAACCGAGTTTTTTGCCGCCAGTGAAATGCAAAAAGCAGGCGATATTGTTGGGCCGCGATTATTTTCGACAGGTAGTATTTTATACGGTGCAACCGTAGCAGGTTATACTTCACATGTTGATAGTTTAGACGATGCAAAATTTCATATTGAACGTTTGAAAAAGGCCGGTGTGTTTAGTGTTAAAAGCTATAACCAACCACGTCGTAACCAACGTCAACAAATGATACAAGCAGCTCGTGAGGCTGAAATATTAGTGGTACCAGAAGGCGGTTCTTTACTTCAACATAACTTGTCTATGATTATCGATGGTCATACAACGTTAGAACACTCTATTTCTACAGCAAAAATTTACGATGATATTAAGCAGTTATGGTCGCAATCTGAAATGGCTTATACGCCAACTATGGGCGTAGCCTACGGTGGTATTTCAGGTGAACATTTTTGGTATGACACCACAGATGTTTGGAAGCATCCACGTTTGAGCAAATATGTACCAAGTGAGTTTTTAGACCCACGTTCAATGCGACGTACAAAAGCGCCACACCATCATTACAACCACCTAAACGTGGCAAAAGTCGCCAAAGAATTACAAGATTTAGGTGTTGTGGTTAATGCGGGCGGTCATGGCCAACGTGAAGGTTTAGCTATGCATTGGGAAATGTGGATGATGGCGCAAGGTGGCATGTCGCCATTAGAAGCTATACACACAGCAACCATGTCTTCTGCACATACCTTAGGTTTAGATAGCCAGTTAGGTTCACTTAAGGTAGGTAAACTTGCTGATATTTTGGTTGTAGATGGTGATGTAAGTACTGATATTCGTTTATCTGATCGCATTGTTTACACTATGATCAATGGCCGTTTATATAATGCAGAAACGATGAATGAAGTGGGCAACTACGATAATAAGCGTGCCAAGTTTTACTTTGAAAAATAACGTTTACTCTTTCATTTATTGAAACCAAGATAAAGCCCAGTCATTCTGGGCTTTATCTATTCCCAGTTACTTCCTAACCCACTTCATTAGTTGCGAATATTTATGTGGATTACGACTGAAATATTAACTAAATTATTGAGCTCTTGTATGGCACCATTGGATAACATGTTTATTAAAAGGTGAACGATTAACGCGATAGAAACTAATATCAGCAAGAATGACGACTCTCCAGCTTATGTAAAATACATTTTCGAACTGTTTTAGTTGCGCGAAAGTAATACATGCATTTCTAAGCGTGACTAAACATGGCAATATATTTCGCTTAAATTTACAAAAATTGCCATGATTAATTAAGTAAACCCCTGCCCATACTTGACATTAAACAACAGCAACTTAAAATCAAATATTGGATACGTCAATATGTAATTTGATATATCTCATCGAATCAGCAGGCTTATTTCGACTATGTAAATTTTAATAAGTCGCTGCTAAAAACTAATGTTTAGCTATTGCTGCGCTAAATTTTTTATTGTTTAGGTGACGAAGTATTATGCTAAACCAAATTTTCGAATTGTTTCAGTATTCAGATACTAGCCTTTTGGCGGTTTCATCACATAACCCATGGCTAGTATTACTGTCAGTCACCATCGCCATCTTTGCATCTTACATGGGATTTCAGGTTGCTTCTCAAGCCTCAACGGCGACAGCTTTTCGTAAACATGTTTCATTATTAGTAGGCAGCTTTGCTTTAGGCGGTGGTGTGTGGTCAATGCACTTTATTGGCATGCTAGCACTTGAGTTGTGTACTACAGTTACCTATAAATTTGACTTAACGGTTGTTTCTGTTTTTCCGGCCATTGTAGCTTCGTGGGTCGCTTTGAATTTAATTACCCGTGAAAATATTAAAAGTTCGCAATTAGTGTTAGGCGGAGTGCTTGTTGGTGCGGGTATTGGCACGATGCACTATGTCGGCATGGCAGCTATGGATATGTCGGTGCTGCTTAGATATGACATTTTTATGTTTTGCCTTTCAATAGTGGTTGCGGTGGTGTTAGCCATATTGTCATTATGGATAAGTTTTGGGCTTAAGCAGTTTGGTGAAAGTAATCTAAGTCAAAACATGAAAATGCTAATATCGAGCTGTGTAATGGGCGCAGCTATTTCAGGTATGCACTATACAGGTATGGCTGCAGCGCGCTTTGTGTTGCCGCCAGGTTTTGAAATTTCCAACCAAACCAACGCCATTTCGCTATATCTTGCATTAGGGATAACGGTAATTACCGTTATCATCATAGGTATGGTTCTAGCTGTTAATGTACTTTTTAGTTATAAAAACAAATCTGTTATTGCTGAGCGCAATGAAAAACGACTTATCGCAATTATGGATACCGCTATTGATGGCGTAATTACTATCGATGCATCAGGAAAAATCATTAGTATAAATAAAGCGGTAACAAAAATTTTAGGGTGGCAAGAAAGCGAGTTGCTTGATAGCAGTATTGGTATGATTGCTCCTGAATCTTTCCAGCATAATTTTAATCACTATATCGACAACTATATTGAAACTCGCCATGCAAAACTTATAGGCTCTGAGCATGAACTGGAAATCATCGCGAAGAATAAAGAAGAAGTGCCGGTGCTTTTGTCTATTGGGCATGTTGAATTGAATGCACAGCATTTATTTGTAATTTTTATTTCTGATCTACGGGAGCGTCGAGAGATGGCCGCAGAATTACAGAAAAAAGATACACTTATTCATGCCCTATTAAAAAATATTCCTGGTATTGTTTATCGTTGTTTTGACCGTTCTGGCTGGCCATGTATTTTTCTAAACGATGAAGTTGAAAAAATACTGGGTTATCCAAAAGAAGATTTTTTAATGCCTGAGCCAAAGCGTAGTTTAGCTGATTTTATTCATCCTGAAGACCTAGATAGAATTGAGTCGACAGATTTACGCGGCCCAGATGGCTTTTGTAATGAACATAGGTTTATCGATCGATATGGCACAATAAAGTGGGTACTCGCTTATGGTCGTGCAAGTAAAATTGACGACAGCGATGAATATTATCTTGATGGCTTTATTATGGATATTAGTGAGCGAAAACAGATGGAATCTGAGCTGGTTTTAGCAAAAGAAGTCGCTGAAAAAGCGGCTGAAACTAGAGCGGCTTTCCTAGCAAATATGAGTCATGAAATTAGAACTCCCATGAACGCAGTTATTGGCTTTAGCGATATATTATTAGATGACGAACTGAGTGCATACCAAAGAAAGCATCTTGGCACTATTAACCAGTCTGCCAAATCATTGTTACACATTCTTAATGATATACTCGACAGCGCAAAACTTGATAAAGGTAAAACCCAGCTTGAGTATCGTGACTTTTCACTTGTTGAAGAAGTTGATGCCGTTGTTTCTACTTTGTGGCTACAAGCACAAAGTAAAGGTTTAGCGTTAACCCTGAATATTCACCCGAATGTACAAGAATACCATAATGGTGCGCCTGATCGCATCCGGCAAGTGCTAACCAACATTATTGGTAATGCAATCAAATTTACTGAAAAAGGCACAGTGAGTATTGATATTTTTCAGGCGGATAATCACGTGACAACTTTTGTGATTAAAGATACTGGCATTGGCATGACAGCACCACAACTTGCTACGATATTTGAAGCATTCTCTCAAGCTGATGAATCGATGAGTCGACGCTTTGGCGGCACAGGCTTAGGCACAACAATTAGTAAGCAGTTAGTAGAGTTGATGAAAGGCAGTATAAGCGCAAAAAGTGTAGAAGGTGTAGGTTCAGAGTTTACCTTTAGCTTGCCATTGAAACCTGCAACTAAAGCAGTTGAGAACATAACCTCGCAGAAAACGGCCACCATACCTAAACTGCGTATTCTTATTGTTGATGATATAGAGCAAAATATTGACTTATTAGCTTTAATGCTCAAGCGAAATGGGCATGAAGTAATAGAAGCCCGTGACGGTGAACAAGCATTAGTACAGATGCAAGAAAATGAGCTTGATATTGTATTGATGGATATTCAAATGCCGAAAATGGATGGTCTAACGGCAGCCAAACAGCGCCGACAGTTTGAAGCACTTAATGGTTTAACTAAGTTACCTATTATTGCGTTAACCGCTAGTGTATTACCGCAAGATAAAGCCTCGGCAGAACAAGCCGGTATGGACGGTTTTGCTAATAAACCCATCGACATGCAACAAATTAATCATGAGATATTAAGTGCACTTAATTTAGACAATGTCGCTCAAGAAAGTCATCAGAATATAGCGAGCACGGCGTTAGTTATCGATGTTAAAAAAGGTATTGAACTTTGGGGATCCAGAACGACTCTTTACTCAGAGATATCTCGTTTTCTCAAAGACGCTAAAACAGACGTTGTTCAACTTGAAGATATGCTAGAGCAACAAAATCTCCAACAAATCTCTATGATATCTCATAAACTCAAAGGCGGTGCAGGTAATCTTTCGCTTAATCGATTTATGCTGAGCTTAGGCGCTTTAGAACAGTCAAGTAATGATCACAATGTGGAGCTAATTGCTGAAAATATTGCGAAAGTTATTGCTGAACTTCACCAGGCGGTAAATTGCCTTAATAAAAAAGATATTGAGCAAGCAGCGGTGGCTTTGCAACCACTAGAAAACAGTGAAAATAGTAATGAAGAGCTGATTGAGATTTTGCAGCAACTTACCCCATATGTCAGTAATAATGAATTCAATGACGCGCTTTTGGATAAGCTTCAAAGCCATGTGTCTTCTAAAACTATTGAAATTAATAATATTATTGATGCATGTGAAAACTTTGAGTTTACTCAAGCACTTGAGCAAATTGAATCTTTGATTGAAACCCTTAAGCCAAGTTCGTCATAAAAATAAAGGAATAAACACAGTGCAAAAATCAAATAAAAGTATTTTAGTTGTTGATGATGAACCAACCAATTTGCGTGTACTTAATCAAATACTCAATGACAGCTATAAGTTAATTTTTGCTAAAAGTGGCCAAGAAGCATTACGCTTGATTGAAAAAGAAGCGCCTAACTTGATTTTACTAGACGTAATGATGCCTAATATGACGGGTTATGAAGTTTGTGAGCATCTAAAGAAAAAAAGTCAGTTTAAATCGATCCCCATCATCTTTATCACAGCATTAAGTGATCCTGAAGATGAAGCAAAGGGCTTAACTCTTGGTGCTGTAGATTATATCTCAAAACCTGTTTCGCCAGCCGTTGTTAAAGCTCGAGTTAAAACACACTTGTCTTTAGTTGATGCTGATGAACTTCGAAGCACTCGATTACAAGTGATTCAACGCTTGGGAAGAGCTTCTGAATATAAAGATAATGAAACAGGCATGCATATTATGCGCATGAGCCATTACTCTAAAATTATTGCTTTGGCCTACGGCTTTTCAGTAGAAGATGCTGATGATTTATTCAATGCCGCGCCGATGCATGATATTGGAAAAATAGGCATTCCAGATAGCATTATGCTTAAGCCTGGCAAGCTCACTCATGAAGAGTTTGTTGTGATGAAAAATCACCCTATCATAGGGGCTGAAATATTAGGCGACTCAGACTCAGAATTAATCGCTTTGGCAAAACTGGTTTCTTTAACACATCATGAAAAGTGGGATGGAACAGGCTACCCTAACCAGTTAAAAGGCGAAGATATTCCCATTGAAGGCCGTATCGTTGCCTTGGCAGATGTTTTTGATGCGCTAACCAGTGTTAGGCCATACAAAGATGCTTGGACAGTTGAAGCAGCGATGGAGTTGATAAACAAAGAGAAAGGCAAGCACTTTGATCCACATCTTGTGGAGATTTTTGAACCACTACTTGAGCAAATTCTTGAAATAAAAGAACGTTGGAAAGACTGAGGGTTACAATGTTAATTCAAAACAAATAGATACCATTTTCCCGTAAGTATAGATATTTAAATGACGGGTAAATACCCAAACAATCCTTAAATCAACAGAGCGCTCGTGTTTAATTATATCCCATATTTGTTGAGTCCATCACTTCACTCACAGTAAGTAGCTTTAAAGAAGCTAGCTGTTACAAATTTCATCTCGCTTTATTTTTATCATCATGTCACTAATAGTTAGCTATTAAGTTGGCTATTATGTTAGTTATTTCTTTACTGAGTTAACTTCATGCATTGTGAGCTTATTTAAATGATTAACTTCCTTAGGCTTTTCGTTATACTGAAATTAACTAAAGATTTATAAAATCAGTAAAAGGAAGCGAGTATGGATAACAAGATATCAATTGGCATTAGTAGCTGCTTATTGGGTCATAAAGTGCGATTTGACTCGGGCCATAAAAACAACTCATACATAAATAATACTTTAAGTGAGTATTTTGATTTTATTCCTTTTTGCCCAGAAGTTGATATTGGCTTGGGTATTCCTCGTGAAACCATTAGATTAGTTCTGCTCGATGATAAAGTGCATTGTGTAGGTTCAAAAAATCCGGATTTAGATGTAACAGAGCGACTTAAAGATTGTGCTGAGGAACAAAAAACATGGCAGCAAAACTTGAGTGGTTATATCTTGAAAAAAGACTCGCCTAGTTGCGGTATGGAACGGGTGAGATTATACAAAGGTGATATGCCTGATCGTATTGGTGTTGGAATTTACGCTCAAAAGCTCATGGAGAATTATCCAAATTTACCCGTTGAAGAAGAAGGGCGTTTGGGTGATGCAATATTACGTGAAAACTTTATTCAACGAGTGTTTATTTATGCGCGCTGGCAAAAACTAGCGGCAGAAGGGTTTTCAATAAAAGCGTTGAACGATTTTCATGCCCAGCATAAGTATATTTTTATGAGCCATAACCAAGCTATGGCTAAAGAGTTAGGGCATTGGTTAGCGCAAGCCCATGGCGAAGTGCCTAGTGAAGTAATGCCGCAATACTTAACAAAAATGATGACGTTACTAAAACTAAGAGCTTCTCGAAAAGGTCATGTAAATACGTTACACCACTTGCAAGGCTATTTGAAAAACTTTATTAGTGCCGATGACAAAGCTGAGCTGGTTGATATTATTGATCAATATCGCAATGGTTTACTACCACTGATAGTCCCAATAACGTTGCTGCGCCATCATTTTAGAAGGTTTCCAAACGACTACATTACCGATTCATATTATATGAAACCTCATCCTAAAGAATTGATGCTATTAAATAGTTTATAAAATGGCTTGAGGAAAGCGTATTGAAAATTGAAGTGGTTGAAAACCCAGAGACCGAGTTAATTGCTTTTTTAGATAAAAAAATAGCTGAATTTAACTGGGCTCATTGGGAGGTAAGTGAACGTAAAGCAATTGCTGTAAAGCTAAACGCTGAAAACGGTGATGTTATTGCTGGCGCCGCTGGACGCACCTTCGGCGATTGGTTAATGATCAATACCTTATGGGTTTCTGAAACACTACGCGGCCAACAAGTGGGTAGTAAAATATTGCATGAAATCGAACAAGCTGCGCAGGCCAGAGGTTGTAATAAAGCGTTACTCGACACTTTAAACTTTCAAGCTATGCCGTTTTATGAAAAACATGGTTATCAAGTACAGTGGACACAGCAAGGTTATCCAAAAACTGGTTGCAGATATTATATGATGAAAAATTTAACACCTTTGCAGAGCGACTTATAATTCATGTATAGCGGAAAGTGCTTATGTGGCGCGGTTGTCATTAGTGTGCGCGGAAAAATAAGCGATATTATCCATTGTCACTGTTCACTTTGTCGGAAAAACTCTGGCACAGCTTATGCTACTAACGGCTTTGTTAATCAAACAGATTTTATTATTGAACAAGGTCACTCAGCGTTAAGTGCTTTTTCTTTTAAGCCAGGACGTACGCGTTATTTTTGTCAGCATTGCGGAAGCCCAGTTTATAGCAGCAATGAAGCTGATAAGTTAAGGGTTCGAGTGCGGCTAGGGATATTTGATTCTGACATTGTCGAGCGACCGATATCGCATAACTTTGTCGACTCTAAAGCCAACTGGGAAGAGTTTAATGCTGATTTACCGCATTATTCGACCTTCGAGCCCAGCCGAAATAAATAATCAGTACAGGAAGACGTTTTGATGAATATTGTGTTATTACTGAATAATGATATAGCCAGTAATTTAGCGTTAAATTTATTATTACCCGCGTTAGCACCACATAATATCAAGGTGTTTTTATCGAGCAAAGTGGGTGGTAATTTAACACGACCGCAAGCACTGCAAGATTTAGCGAGATTTGAACAGCATGATATTTATCAAGCTTTAGAGCAGCTTCCAAAGGTTAATGCTCAAAAGCTAATGTTTAAAACTTACCCAGAAATTACTCAGCACCACGGTATTCAAATTGAAACTTTAAATCAGATAAACGCTGAACAAGGGATAGAAAAAATTCAGGCATTATCCCCTGATTTAATTATTTCCATTCGTTATGGTGTTATTTTGAAAAACCCGATCATTGCCCTGTCAAAACACGGCGTTATTAATTTACATTCTGGTAAGTTGCCCGATTATCGCGGTGTTATGGCGACGTTCTGGGCATTGTTAAATGGTGATGAACAGCTGTCGACCAGCTTGCATTTTATCGATGATAGCTCGATAGATACAGGCCGAATTATTAATAACTCAACGCTAGCGGTGCAGCAAAATAAATCTTATCTTTGGCATGTATTGTCTTTATATGTTGGCGGTTGCCAATTAATTGAACAAGCGATTGAAACACTAGATAACGACGGTAAAATCATCACTAAAAATCAGGGAAGTGCAGGTGAGTATTATACTTTCCCAAGCGCTGAGAAAATAACTGAGTTTAGCGCCAGATTTGGTCCATTGTATCAACCGAGTGACCTTGTTAATTTACTCACTTCATTAAAGCAAAGTGAGTAGCTAGCATTAATCATTGAGTTTGAGTTTGAGTTTGAGTTTGAGTTTAAGTAAAAGGAAAAAATATGAGCATAGTACGGGTAAACGAATTTACTGCTGCAGCAGAAAAATCATCAGAACTTTATACATTTTTACAAACATTGATACCTTATATTTCATCTGCGAAAGGCTGTATTTCATGTGAATTGTTAAAACATAATGAGCATAGAGATCAGTTTATGATGATCGAGCGTTGGGATGAAATAGAAAGCCATCAACTTGCTATTACCGATTATCCACAAGATAAGATGCAAGCCGCAATGAGCTTATTTGGTGCGGCGCCAAAAGGAACATACTACAAAGAAGGCTAAGCCAGAAGCTAGGTAACCTGAGCGCTGGATAAGTAGTACTTGCTCAATCCTCCCTTTTAAGCCATTACCTGCGTTAAAACGTCGATAAATAGCCCGCTATTCATAAACGTTTTGCCTTGGAAATGGCATAAAATGAAGCATTGATGGTGTAAATTCGTGATGTTCACCTTACTATAGCATTTACTTTACCACCTAAGCTTTTGATTCACTTGAGTATTAAGCACTCATTATCCAGAGTTCAGGTTAAGCAATATTGTGGGTGATGTTATTAACAAGCTTTAGACTATTTCTATTTTTTATGGAGCAAAATTAATATGTTAAAAATGCTTTGGTTAAGCTTATTTTTTATTGTGCTGATTTGGTCAGGCATTGAGCCGAAAGACCAATTTACGTGGTTTTTAGAAGTATTACCGGCCATTATTGGCTTAGTGTTAATGGCGATAACGTTGAAGAGTTTTCCATTAACGCGGCTACTTTATAACTTTATTTTATTACATTGTATTGTATTAATGGTTGGCGGACATTACACCTACGCAGAAGTGCCGCTGTTTGACACTATTGCCAATTGGCTGGGCTCTGAGCGAAATAACTACGATAAAGTTGGGCATTTTTTCCAAGGTTTTGTTCCCGCTTTATTAGCGCGTGAAATTCTTATTCGCAAAGGTATTGTTAATGGTAAGGCATGGCTAAATGTTATTATTGTAGCTATTTGTCTAGCTTTTAGTGCCTTTTATGAGTTAATTGAGTGGTGGGTTGCGGTTGCTTCCGGTGAGAATGCAGAAGCATTTTTAGGTACTCAAGGGTATGTTTGGGACACGCAATCAGACATGGCTTTGGCGTTAGTTGGCGCTATTATTTCATTGATTGTTTTAGCTAAATATCATGATCGCCAATTAGCTAAAATACGCGTCAAACCTTAGTGCTTATATCTAACACTGTTACTGAAAAGTAAGCGCTTAACATTTAAGGTTACTCATGAAAGTGAAGCTATTATTTATCATTATTACGCTATTTTCGCTTGTGGCTTGCAGTTCTTTTTCTGTGAGTAATCAAGGCGCAAAAGTTACTGTTGGCAAAACGGTTGAACAACCTAATGTTATTGTGAATGGTCAAGTTAACGATATTGACAAGCCCTAGCGTTATAGCTGCTCTAGGGCTTTAATATTGGTTATGTAAGTAAGCTAGGCAAGCAAGTTTTGCACTGCTGTTTTTAATTGTAATGCTAACGCTGCATTGGTTAATTTAGCTTGCTCAACATCAAAGTTTTCGAAAAAACTAGGTACCGATAACGATGCTTTTACATCGCCTGCAAAGTAAGGTGCTGAGCCAATGGCCGCGGTTAATACATTTGCTGCTCCGCCTGGGCCAGGAGATGTTGAGAGTAAAATCATAGGTTTGTTTTGAAAAAGTTTTTGATTTATCCGCGAGGTCCAATCAAATAAATTTTTATAAGCGGCGCTGTAACTACCGTTATGTTCAGCAAATGAAATAATAATGGCGTCACTTGCTCCCAACTTGTCAAAGAAAGCCCTTGCCGCTTCAGGTTGGCCCAATTCAGCTTCTTTATCTTGGCTAAAAAGTGGTATTTCATAATCATTTAAATCAAGCACTTCTAAATCAATACCTGTTTTAATTTCAGTCGCTAATTCCCCCGCGTACTGAGCAAGTTGTTTGTTAATAGATTTACTACTGGTGCTGGCACCGAATGCAACAATTTTCATATTTGTACCTTAGTTCGTTGGGTTTTTTAACGCTTTTAATAACATTACTCTACAGTGTGATAAAAGTTAGGTAAAATGGTTTTAATTAAATGTAGAACATAAGTATTTTTAACGGATCTTATTTAGGATAGCCAGTGTCAATTTACGAAAAACGCCTCAACAAATATATCAGCGATTCAGGTTATTGTTCGCGTCGATTTGCCGATAAGTTAATCGAAAGCAATCGTGTAACCATTAATGGCAAAGTGCCCGAGTTAGGTACTAAAGTGGTTTCAGGCGATAAGGTTTGCGTAGACGGTAATGAGATTAAAGCCAGTGCCAGTAATCATACCGACCGGGTTTATATTGCTTATAACAAACCCGTTGGTATTACCTGTACGACTGAGCGCCACGTTAAAGGCAATATTATTGATGCTATTGGTCATACTAAACGCATATTCCCTATTGGCCGCTTAGATAAACCATCAGAAGGCTTGATTTTTCTCACCAGCGACGGCGACATTGTTAATAAAATATTACGTGCCGAAAATGCCCATGACAAAGAATATATTGTCAAAGTAGACAAGCCTATTAGCGAGCGCTTTATTGAGCGTATGTCGAAAGGCGTACCGATTTTAGGCACAATTACTAAGCCGTGTATTGTTAAACCTGAGAGTAAGTTCGTTTTTCGTATTATATTAACTCAAGGATTAAATCGCCAAATTCGTCGCATGTGTGAATACCTCGATTATGAAGTTACTGAGTTAAAGCGCTCACGCATTATGAAAGTTGAGCTGGGTAGTTTACGCCCTGGACAATGGCGTGACTTAACCGCTAGTGAAATGGCTGAAATTACCACGGCGGTAGCCGGATCGCGCAAAACAGCGCTTGATGATGATTATATTGAAAACGGCGCCGATGCAGATAGTGATACTGAACAAGCGAGTGACGAAGCACCAGCCAAGGTAAACATTGCTGATATTAAACATGCGAGTAAAAGCATTGTTTCTAAATCACCGGCGTCTTCACGTAGCTTAACGCGCATAGATGTCAGCAAACCTTCAGAAAAGCCTGGCGGTAAAAAACGCTTAAGTTTGAAAAAGAAAAAATAATAAAGCGCTAAATTTTACGATGAAGTGAAGCGAGACCATATAATGCATATTCCTGAAAAGTGGCGTTTAGATAAACAGTCAGATATTTTTGCCTTTATTGAAAACTATAGTTTCGCCACGTTAGTTTCACCGTCATTACAGTCGAGTCATTTGCCATTAATGTTAGATCGAGATAAACAGTGTTTAATTGGTCACTTTGCGCGGAGTAATCCACATTGGCGAGAGTTTATTAAAGATACAACTAAACAACATTTAGTGATATTCAATGGTCCTCATGGTTATATTTCACCCTCCTGGTATGCCAATAAGCCTGCCGTTCCAACGTGGAATTATGCGGTAGTACATATTAAAGGCTGTGCTGAAATATTAAGCGCTGATGAAACTGCACAAGCACTCGATTTATTGATGGCTAAATATGAACCTGCACTTTTAGATACACGCGATGTGGTTACCGCTGACTATCAAGAAAAATTAGCCCATGGCATTGTTGGTTTTAAAATTTCAATAGATGAAATTGACGCTAAAGCTAAGCTTGGTCAGCATCGTACAAAAGCAGATCAACAAGGAGTAACGGCGGCCTTGAGTCAATCTTCATCACCTGATCACCAAGCGTTGCTGAACTACATGCAAGCATTAAAGTTAGGTATTGGTTAGTGAATTAACACTTGTTGAGTGTTAGTTTTCATAACTTACTCAAGGCTTGTACAGTATTTATTCAGGTGTTACCCACAGTTTATTCATTGCCATTTTGCATACAGCAGATCAGTTTTTATCTATTAATCTTTCAAATTCAATAAATTCGCCGGTGAGTACTGGTCGGTTAATACGGGTGAATTTTTTGGCCAATCTTGCGTAGTAGCCGTTGAAAGCATTTGACGGCTTATCTCAATAATATCAACATTAAAAGGCAATAAACTAGCGCGCAAAGCTAAAGCACGTGAGGCTATTTCATCGTTGTTAGGTAATGGCTTAGCACTGGCTAATATAATGCGGTTGCTGTTGTTATTATTTTTAACATTGAAAAAATCACCAAATACAGATTTATAGGTCGCTGACTCGTAGTTATATAAACGACTTACCGAAAATGTATTTGCTGCTAAAACACCGTTTTCACTGAGTAAATTTTTAACTTCTTGTAAAAATTCTTGAGTCATTAAATGCTCAGGTATGTAGTCACCGTTAAATGCGTCGAGAATAATCCAATCGTATTGCTGCTTTTTTATCGATTCGCGCTTTATAAAAATGCGTCCGTCTTGCGCTACCGCTGTAATGTGGTCGTTTTCGAAAAAACTAAAGTAATTGCGCGCGACTTTAATTACCGCTGGGTCAATTTCGACATTGGTAATAGTCGCCTTAGGGTAGATCTGGTGTAAGGTGTTCGACATGGTGCCGCCGCCTAAACCAATAATTAAAATGCGCTCAGGATTCGGGTTAATTAATAAACTGGAGAAAAGCATTTTAGTATAGTTAAAAACTAAGCGTTGTGGATCGTCAACTAACATGCAGCTTTGTTGAGTTTTAGAGCTTCTAACGTTAAATTTTAAGCAGCGTAAACCTTTGTTCTCTTCCACTAATATATTGCGATATAACGAACGCTCACTGTGAATAGTTTTAGCTAATATTGGTGTACTCACCATTGAACCTATAAGTAAGCCGCTGATAATAACAAGGGTAAAAATAAACTTATTCATGAGCTGTGCCTTGTTGGTTAAGTACATTGCTATCGCGACCTTGCTTCTGTTGATTCACACGATTAAACACCATAGCACTAACGCCAAGTAAAATTAGTACCGTACTACAGACCATAATTATGTCGTTAACTTCGAACAGTAATACTAAATAGAAAGAGGTAATTATTGTGCCTAACGCACTGCCCAGTGTTGATACAAAGTAGAGAAACCCAGCGACCTGACCGCTTTTATCTTTATCAGTAACCAGTAAGCGTACGGAATAGGGCGAAATCATACCGAGTATTACGGTAGGGACAAAAAATAATGCCATGGATGCTAATAACGAACCATAACGAGTATCTTCAATGGCGAGAAATATAGCCTCCATTATCCATTGTGAAGAAAAAGCGACTGGCAAGACAGTAATACCCGCACAAATAAATATTAATCCGTAACGGTTTAAAGAGGCGTTTTTTGTTGATAGCTTACCGCCGGCTAAATAACCCAATGATAAACTCAACATAAATACCGTAATGATACTGCCCCAAATATGTACGCTACTGCCAAAAAACGGCGCTAAAATTCTGCCACCTAACAGCTCAATACTCATGATACAAAAGCCACTACTAAAGGCTAATAAATAGATTAAAGGGTTTTGCCAAGGCGAATTATTATTATTTATTTTTGTCATTAACTTACTGCTTTATTCTTGGTATTTAATCGATAAGTTATCTTATACCAATTGAATTAAGAAAGTGAGTAATTATAAGTAGGTAACCTGAACTCTGGATAAGCAGCACTTGCTCAATCCTCCCTTTTAACCCTTTATCTGCGTTAAAACATCGATAAATAGCTCGCTATTCATAACCGTTTTGCCTTGAAAGCGGCATAAAATGAAGCATTGATGGTGTAAATTCGTGATGTTCACCTTGCTATAGCATTTACTTTACCACCTAAGCTTTTGATTCACTTGAGTATCAAGCACTCATTATCCAGAGTTCAGGTTAGGTAATGTAAACTCAGAAAATCAGGTGAGCGAAATGTGCTTTGCGGATATCGAAAAAACACTTCATTGCTTAATAATAAAGTAGTCGAATATATCCTTGCTGGCAGGTTAGTGCGTAGTTAGCTATTAAAAATAGAGGGTTAGCATTGTGCTGAGATAAAGGTCACAGATCATAGAGTTTAGAAACAAAAAAGGCTTGTTATAAAAACAAGCCTTTAATCATGCATGAGACAGAAATTTGCAGCAATTGTTATATCAAAAGTTGCTTATTTGGCCTTTTTATCTTTAGCAATCTTTTGGTTAGCTAATAGCGGCTTTAAGAATCTCGCGGTATGTGAGCTCTTATGTTTTGCCACTTGTTCTGGGGTGCCAGTAACCAGTATCTCACCGCCACCACCGCCGCCTTCAGGACCTAAATCAACAATCCAGTCAGCCGTTTTAATCACGTCTAAGTTATGTTCAATAACCACTAAGGTATTACCTTTATCACGTAAACGATGAATCACTTGTAGTAGTTGTTTAATATCGTGAAAGTGCAAGCCTGTGGTGGGTTCATCTAAAATATACAAGGTTTTACCGGTATCACGTTTTGATAATTCTTTCGCCAGTTTAATACGTTGTGCTTCACCACCCGATAAAGTAGTGGCTGACTGTCCAAGCTTAATATAACTTAAACCTACGTCTACTAACGTTTGCAGTTTACGTTTTATTGCAGGAATAGGCGCGAAAAATTCAAAAGCGTCTTCAATGGTCATATCTAGCACTTCATGAATGCTCTTGCCTTTGTATTTTACTTCTAAAGTTTCACGGTTATAGCGTTTACTTTTACAAACGTCACAAGGTACGTAAACATCAGGTAAAAAGTGCATTTCAACTTTGATTAAACCGTCGCCTTGGCAAGCTTCACAACGTCCGCCTTTAACGTTAAAACTGAAACGCCCTGGCTTATAACCGCGTGAACGCGACTCTTGTGTGGCGGCAAAAATGTCACGAATAGCGGTAAAAATACCGGTATAAGTGGCAGGGTTAGAACGCGGTGTTCTGCCTATTGGGCTTTGATCAATATCGATAACTTTATCGAGTAAGTCTAACCCTTTAATTTCTTTATATGGCGCAGGTTCTTGTGTGGTAGCACCGTTTAATTCAATATGGGCTAACTTATACAAAGTGTCGTTGATCAACGTTGATTTACCTGAACCAGAAACACCGGTAATACAGGTCATTAGGCCATTAGGAATAACTAAGTCGACATTTTTTAAGTTGTTGCCAGTAGCACCTTTTAATTCAACAACGTTCTTTTTGTCAAAAGGCACTCTGTTTTTAGGTATTTCAATACCTTCTCTACCTGAAAGATATTGACCGGTTAGTGAGTCTTCACACGCAAGAATATCATCAACGTTACCTTCTGCAATAATATGGCCACCATGCACACCGGCACCTGGGCCAATATCAATGACGTAATCGGCGGCGCGAATCGCATCTTCGTCGTGTTCAACCACAATAACGGTATTACCTAAATCACGTAAATGGATCAGCGTTTCTAGCAAGCGCTCATTGTCACGTTGATGTAAACCAATAGACGGCTCGTCTAATACGTACATTACGCCTACTAAACCTGCGCCTATTTGGCTCGCTAAACGAATACGTTGTGCTTCACCGCCTGATAATGTGCCGGCTGCACGCGATAGGTTGAGGTAATTTAAACCCACGTTCACTAAGAAGCCTAATCGGTCACATACTTCTTTAAGAATTTTTTCTGCTATTTGGCCTTTTTGACCTGTTAACTCAAGACCTTGGAAAAAGGCTAATGCATCAGCAATGGCATATTCTGCTACTTCAGGTAACGGCGTATCGCCAACAAAAACGTTACGTGCTTCTAAGCGTAAACGGCTACCATGACAATCAGGGCAACTTTGGCTATTAAGGTATTTTGCTAGCTCTTCACGAACCGCGTTTGACTCAGTTTCGCGATAACGGCGATCCATGTTATTTAAAATACCTTCAAACGGATGTTTGCGAATAACAATGTCACCGCGGTCGTTCATGTATTTAAATTCTATTTCTTGCTTGCCGCTACCTTTTAAAATTAATTGCTGAGTTTTTTTATCTAGTTCATTAAAGGCTAAATCAAGCGAAAATTGATAATGATCAGCCAAGGCTTGTAACATTTGAAAATAATAAAAATTGCGTTTATCCCAACCTCGAATAGCGCCACCGGCTAAACTTAATTCAGGGTTAGTAATAATTCGGCTTTCATCAAAAAACTGCTGATTACCTAAACCATCACAGGTTTGACATGCTCCAGCAGGATTGTTGAAGGAGAACAAGCGAGGTTCTAACTCTTGCATGCTATAACCACATTTAGGGCAAGCAAAGTTAGCAGAAAAGACTAATTCTTCTTTTTTAGGATCATCCATAAACGCTACTTTTACTGTACCTGAGGTCAGTGAAAGTGCGGTTTCAAAAGATTCAGAAAGGCGTAATTGAATGTCTTCACGTACCTTGAGGCGATCAACAACTACTTCAATGGTGTGTTTTTTTTGTAACTCTAAGCTTGGTGGATCTGAAAGGTCACAAACTTCGCCGTCGATACGGGCACGAATATAGCCTTGAGCCGCGAGGTTATCTAATAATTTCGTATGTTCACCTTTACGGTCTTGCAACACCGGGGCAAGCACCATAACTTTGGTGCCTTCTTCTAACGCTAATACGCGATCAACCATTTGAGAAATGGTTTGTGCAGTAAGCGGTAAATGATGATCAGGACAACGAGGCTCACCAACACGCGCGTAAAGTAAGCGCAAATAATCATATATTTCGGTGATGGTTCCCACGGTTGAGCGTGGGTTATGTGAGGTTGACTTTTGCTCAATTGAAATAGCCGGAGACAAACCTTCAATGTGATCAACATCGGGCTTTTCCATTAAAGATAAAAACTGGCGAGCATAAGCAGAAAGCGACTCTACATAGCGTCTTTGTCCTTCGGCGTATAAAGTGTCAAAGGCTAATGAAGACTTACCTGAGCCCGAAAGGCCGGTAATAACAACTAACTTATCGCGAGGAATATCTACATTAATGTTTTTCAAGTTATGAGTGCGAGCACCCCTGACTTCAATTTTCTTCATAATGACTTTTGACCAATTTAACGTCCGGGTTTGTGATACGAGATTATCGTAAACAAAGATCAGACTGAATCTAAATTATCTTATGTCTCAGTAACATTTTACATAATGATTAACGATATAATACGCGCTAAACTAAGTTGTTTTTATCGTTAATGATACCAAACGTAGCGTTGTTCTGAACATAAAGTTGGAACCGAATATTATCGCACAATTTTTAGTCCAAATTCATCTTAAATCTCTGTTTTTGTTCATTCGATTGCCGTGTTAATATGTGCGCGTTTATATCTTCCCTACAAAATTAGAGTTTAAGTTTCATGAGCGTATCCGGTTTAAATAATATCGAGAAGAAAGCCGCATTATCATTGGCGTCAGTGTTTGGCTTGCGCATGCTAGGCTTGTTTATGATCTTGCCCGTTTTTGCCATTTACGGTGAGCAACTTATTGGCTATAGCCCTATTTGGCTTGGCGTAGCTATTGGCGCTTATGGTTTAACGCAAGCTTTGTTACAAATTCCAATGGGAATTTTGTCAGACAAATTTGGACGTAAACCTGTTATTTTAGCCGGTTTAGTCATTTTTTTACTTGGTAGTATTGTCGCCGCCATGTCAGACACTATTTATGGCGTGGTATTTGGCCGAGCTTTACAAGGAACCGGTGCTATAGCGAGTGCCATTCTTGCATTAGCGGCTGACTTAAGCCGTGAAGAACAGCGTCCTAAAGTAATGGCAACCATAGGCATGTTCATTGGCCTTTCGTTTACTGTTGCAATGATTATTGGCCCAATAGTCGCACAAGCGTTTGGGCTAAGTGGCTTATTCTGGTTTATCGCCTTGTTAACGATATTTGCCATGCTGACGATTCAATTTATTGTCCCCAATTCTATAAATACCGCCCCTAAAGGCGACAATGTTGCTTTGCCTTCAAAATTAGGCAGCTTAATTCGTGATAATCAATTGTCGCGCTTAAATTGGGGGGTATTTATTTTACACATGGCGTTAACGGCATGTTTTGTTACTTTACCCAAACAATTTGTTGCTAATGGTTTAGCGCTTGAACAGCATTGGCAGCTTTATTTACCGACGTTAATTGGCTCATTTTTCTTAATGGTGCCATTTATGATCATCGGGATGAAAAAGCAAAAAGAAAAGCAAATGTTTAGTGCGGCGGTTGCACTGTTAACCTTGGCGCTATTATTACTTTGGTATTTACCGACTAGTTTGTTTAGCTTAGTTGTCTTGGTAATGATGTTTTTTACCGCTTTCAATTACTTAGAAGCCACTATGCCGTCAATATTATCGCGTATAGCCCCTGCCGGCGTTAAAGGTAGTGTGATGGGAATTTATTCAAGTAGTCAATTTTTAGGGGCTTTTGCTGGTGGTATTTTAGGCGGCTTTGTTGCAGGCGAATTTGGTGAGCAAACTATATTTTTGGTGACCGGTTTATTTGCTTTAGTTTGGTTACTTTTAACCTTAGGGATGAAACCCCTGAAAAAATCGAAAGCTTATAGTTTTTCAACCAGTATCATTAGTGATGAAAAAGCGCTTGAAATAGCACAAAAGCTGAGTGAAATGCCGGGCGTTATTGAAGCAACCATTATGCATGAAGAAGCTGTCGCTTATTTAAAAGTAGACGATAAAACGGCTGATCTTGTGAGTATTAAAGCGTTATTAAATCAATAAATAAAGGTTAATATTTTTACCTAGTTAGTTAGCCGGATAATAGGCTTTAAAATACCGCGGTGATGAAATCTGTAATATGCTTTTCGGCTATGTGCATATTAACTTCATCATCTAACTCTTTTCCTACTAATGCATTGCCTAACGGCGACTCTGGCGTAATAACAACAATATTTAAAATGTTATTGTTTGCCAGAGTAAGTTTACAACGATAACCACCGGCAACAGGTGCTAGAAAAAACCACTGTTGTTTATCTATATCCTTTTCTAATTGTACAACCGCACCAACAGCTACTTTTAATTTGGTTTCTAATGCTTCAAGCGGAAAACTGTGTAAACGTTGAATAGCATATTTTATCTCATCTACTCGCCTAGATTGCCCCTCGGCTAAGTAACTCTGCTCTATGGCTAAGGTATCGTATTGTGTTTCTGCCACTGATTGATCGTCGGTAGCGGCTTTATGCGCATTGTTCGCTGCCATTAATGCTAACGATAACTCTTGCTGTAATTGAGCAGTAACTTGCTCAATAATCATTTTTTTGTCGATGTTAATATCGCTTCTCCGACTTTCCTTTTTTAATAACTCAAGCGCAGCATACTCAAATTATAAAGAAAGTAAACTCGTGCTTTCAATGAAGATAACATTGACTATATTTGTTACTATCTGACAGGTGTCAAAATAAAGCTTGAATTTTAGCTTACTAGCAGATATTTTATAATCTGATAAGTTTAAGCAAAAATATAAACTACCTTTATATTCCTTAGCTATAAATTAATATAACCATTAAAAGTGACTTAATATGAATGATAATGCTGCCTTTCCACATTTATTAGCGCCATTAGATTTAGGCTTTACCTCTTTAGCTAACCGAACGTTAATGGGCTCTATGCATACCGGCCTGGAAGAAGAAAAAGGTGGCTTTGACAAGCTCGCTGCATTTTATAAAGCTCGCGCTAAAGGCGGTGTTGGGCTTATTGTTACCGGTGGTATTAGTCCTAACATGCGTGGTCGTCTGGCTCCTTTGGGGTGTGAACTCAGTAAATTTTGGCACGTAGCTAAACATAAAAAAATTACCGATGCCGTGCACGAATACCCAACTAAAATTTGTTTACAGTTATTACATGCCGGTAGATATTCGTACCACCCATTTAGTGTGTCTGCTAGTAAAGTAAAATCTCCAATTAACCCTTTTACGCCAAAAGCTATGTCGGTGCGCGAAATTAAAGGCACGATCAAAGACTTTGCCCATTCTGCAAAACTGGCGAAAAAAGCAGGCTACGACGGTGTTGAAATCATGGGCTCTGAAGGTTATCTCATTAACCAGTTTAGCTGTGTAAAAGTAAACAAACGTACTGATGAATGGGGCGGCAGCATTGAAAACAGAATGCGTTTAGCCATTGAAACTATTCGTGCTGTTCGCGCTAGCGCAGGGGACGATTTTATTATTATTTTCCGTTTATCTATGCTTGATTTAGTGGATGGTGGTAATAGCTGGCAAGATGTTGTCACTATGGCTAAAGGTGTTGAAGCGGCAGGGGCAACATTAATTAACACCGGTATTGGTTGGCATGAAGCTCGCGTTCCTACCATCTCAACATCTGTACCGCGCGCGGCATTCACTTGGATCACCGAGCGAATGAAAAAAGAAGTGTCAGTACCTTTAATTACCACAAACCGTATCAATACCCCTGAAGTGGCAGAAGAAATTTTGTCTTCAGGACAAGCCGACATGGTATCGATGGCACGCCCATTTTTAGCTGATGAAAACTTTGTTGTGAAAGCGGCGGCCAATAAAAGTGATGAAATTAATACCTGTATTGGTTGTAACCAAGCCTGTTTAGATCACGTGTTTAGTCAAAAACGCGCCTCGTGTTTAGTTAACCCAGTTGCTTGTTATGAAACTGAACTTACTTTTGCAAAAACCAATAACAAGAAAAAAATTGCGGTAGTGGGTGCTGGACCTGCTGGTTTAGCGTTTAGTGTTTATGCGGCTCAGCGCGGCCATAGTGTTGAGATATTCGACCGAAGTAGTGAAATTGGCGGGCAATTTAACTACGCCAAACAAATACCTGGTAAAGAAGAGTTTTATGAAACGCTACGTTATTTTAATAAACAAATTGAACTGTTAGACGTTAAGTTGCATTTAAACCAGCAACAAAGTGCAGAGCAATTAGCGGGTGCGGGTTTTGACGAAATAGTGTTAGCCACAGGTATTGTACCAAGAGCATTAGACATTAAAGGTATTGAACACGAAAAAGTTAAATCCTACATTCAGGTACTGCGTGATAAAGAACCTGTGGGCAAACGTGTAGCCATTATTGGTGCCGGTGGTATTGGTTTTGATGTCGCTGAATTCTTGGTAGAAGAAGAGTCGCTAACCACCAATGCTGACAAATGGTTAGCAAGTTGGGGTGTTGACAAAGCCTATCAAGAAAATGGTGGTTTATCGGGTAAAATGGCACATGAAGCGCCAAATCGCGAAGTGTACTTACTGCAACGTAAAACCACTAAAGTGGGGGCGGGTTTAGGTAAAACCACTGGCTGGATCCATCGTGCAACCTTACAGAAAAATGGCGTACAAATGATAGCGGGTGTGTCTTATGATGAAGTAAATGATGAAGGCTTAGTCATTTCAATTAACGGCGAACAGCAAACGTTAGCCGTAGACAATGTTATTATTTGTGCTGGGCAAGAGTCTGAGCGTAGTCTTTATAAGCAGTTAGAAGCACAAAATGTTAATGCTCACTTGATTGGCGGCGCAAATGTAGCCGCAGAACTTGATGCAAAACGTGCGATAAGACAAGCGGCAGAATTGGCCGCGAAAATCTAAGCTCATAACGCAATAAGTAAAACTGAAATGCCATGAGCCTTATATTATTAATGCTCATGGCAATTTATCTGAAAATTCAATAACTGATCACAAAGGCAATAATTTAAATTGAAATAATCATTAACTTATCAAGGTCTAATGATATGCTTACAAAAAGCATTTTGTAGATAACTAATAGATAAGAGTGACTATGACGCTAATATTCAACCCCGCAATTGCTATTTCGAACTCACTCAGGTTTAAAGCTAAATTCTCTCTCTTAGCCTTAATGTTTTATCTGCCACTGATCGCTAGTTTCATTTGGATTGTTAAACAACAATTCCATAATCTCAGTCAATATCAATTAGAATTATCGGGCAATACTCAGATCAGTGCTATCGTTGAGCTCGAACAAGCGGTTGGAAATATTCGTTTAAGTCAAACTCGTAGCAATGATATTACTCAGAAAATTGAGCAACTAACGTTGCCCGAAAATAATAAGCAAACCTTGCTTGTGGGTTGGCAAAACTTACGCGTTAGCGAGCGAACATTTAATGACTTTTCGATGTTTTACGACAAAACATTCGCCGAGCGAGAAAACTTAGCAGCAGTAAGTGGTTTGTCGAGAGAGCCAGATCCACAAGCTTTTTATCTTGCTGAAGCGGCGTTGATAAGAATGCCAGCCTTAGTTGAATACACCAGCAGAATTAAAGATTTAACAAGCAGTATTATTAGTAATAACGGTTTTAGTGCTGAAACATATACTTTGCTAGTTGCTTTAGATAATCGCTTAGATGAACTACAGCTACAGTACGCAAAAACTATTGAACAACTTAAACGTGTTGCCCCTAACATGTTTAATAACTACTTATCGCAATATGAAAATGTAAAGCAATCGGTAGACAATTATCAGGCATTACTGCGTAGCGAAGTTATTAATCCTGATAGCATTCAATGGCGTGCCGCTCAAGCCAAAAGCTTAGGAGATGCGCAATACCAGCAACAGCAAGAATTAATGGTTTTGTCAGATAAACTTTTAGTTGATCGTATTCAACAGTTAAAAAGTAGTGGCATGCAAGCACTGTGGTTATTATCGATAATACTTGTGATTATTATGTTGGCGATAAGCTATTTATTAGTGGGTATTTACCAATCATTGAGTGAAAATGTTAATAAAATAAATTTAGCCGCAGAGCGATTAGGTAATGGTGACTTCTCATTTAATATTAGTAGCAGTGCGAAGGATGAGCTTGGCGATATTACTCGTCGTTTTAGCCAAATGCAGCACAAAATTCACACATTATTAACGAGAGTTGCTAATGATGTTTCGGTACTAAAATCTGCAGCAGCTAATATTAATAGCCTAACCGAAGCGATGGAAAAAAATATTGCCCTACAGCAGCAAGATACTCATCAAGTTGCTAGTTCTATTAATCAAGTTAATGATTCTGTGCAAATAATTTCATCAAATACGGCGGACGCTAAAATCCTGACAGAGCATGCATACACAAGTGTTAATCATGGTGAAGAAGTTATAAGTGATACTGCCAATGTAATCACCGCTATCTCTTCGCAAGTAAATGCTTCCGCTGAAGTTATCAATGAGCTCGCGTTGCATAGTAGTGAGATTGGTAAGTTTGTTAATGTGATCAGAGAGATAGCAGATCAAACTAACTTATTAGCATTAAATGCCGCAATAGAAGCGGCACGAGCAGGAGATCAAGGTAGAGGTTTTGCCGTTGTTGCTGACGAAGTGCGAACATTAGCGGTTAGAACACAAGATTCTACCAGTGAAATTCAACGCATTATCGAACAGTTACAGTTAGGTACTGGCCGTTCAGTTGAAGCGATGAAAAATGGTGTTGAACAGGCTGAGCAAGGCGTTGAAAAAACTGCACAAGTGGCTGATGCCTTTCAGCAGGTCAGTCAGAGTGTTACTGAAATAGTTTCAGCAACCACTCAAATATCAAATGCTGTTGAGCAACAACGAAATATGGTGATTGGTATCACAGGAAACACCCATGATATTGCTGAAAGTACTGATAATTTGTTACAGTCAGCTGAAGACGCCGCAAATGCCGGTGCTAATATTTCTCAACTTGCAGAAGATCTTGCGGTACAATTAGCGCAGTTTACTCTGAAAAAATAATTATCTAGGCAGAATGAATAATAATAACACACAGAAATTTTCCATTACGCACGCAGGCAACCGTTAATATGGTTGCCATTAATACTATGGTTGGGATAGCTGCTACAGATATCGAGATTGCCAATTCAGCTGCTGATTTTAAACAATTACTATTGGCAGAAATTTCCCAAGCCACCACTCGTATCTACATTTCTGCGCTTTATATACAAGACGATGAAGCCGGCAGAGAAGTGCTAGCCGCTTTATATCAGGCTAAACAAAAAACGCCATCATTAGATATTTGCTTATTCGTAGATTTTCATCGTGCGCAAAGAGGCTTAATTGGTGATAAAGAATCTGGCGGTAACCGTGACCTTTACTTAGCGCTTGAAAAGCAACACAAAGTATCTATTAATATTTATGGTGTACCCGTTAAGCGTAAAGAATTACTGGGCGTTTTACACTTAAAAGGCATGGTAATTGACAATGTATTGCTTTACACCGGTGCCAGTATTAATGATATTTATTTACAGCAAACAGACCGTTATCGCCTCGATCGCTATTATCGTTTAAACAGTCAGGCTTTAGCAGATAACTTTTGTGAATACTTGCAACGCTGCTTTATTGAACCCGCATTGGCTCCGCTATTAAATCAAGGTGAAGTCCCTAATGCAAAAAGAATAAAGCGTAAAATTTTCCGCTTAACTAAGTTATTAAAAGCGGAAAAATATAAAGCTTTTAATACTCAAAAATCTGACAATAATATCGGAGATATTCAAGCGTCTATGTTGGTAGGTTGTGGCCGAAGAGGCAACCAACTAAATCGCGCTATTAGAGATTTAGTGCGCAATAGCCAAGAGACGCTAGTTATTTTTACGCCTTACTTTAATTTACCCAAGCCTTTGCTCAGAGACTTAGATGCGGCACTAAAACGTGGTGTAAAAGTTACTTTAACGGTGGGTGATAAAAAAGCCAATGACTTTTATAACCCTGATGAAACCACTTTTTCAACCGTTGAAATAGTACCTTATATTTATGAACGTTTACTGGTGAGCTTTTTGTCTCGTCGTCAAAAATTTCTCGATAATGGGAATTTGTCACTGAGATTGTGGCAGCATGCTAGCAACAGCTTTCACTTGAAAGGAATTGTGGCAGATAATCGCTATCACTTATTAACGGGAAGTAATTTAAATCCTCGGGCTTGGTCGCTTGATTTAGAGAATGGTATTTTACTCGATGATGAAAAAGGGCGGTTAGCGGATAAGTTTAATGCCGAATTTCAACGTATTACCGAGCATACCAAAATTATTCATAATATCGCTGACATTGAAAGCTTGCATAATTATCCCGATAAACCGCGTAAATTATTAAAACGTTTACGAATGACGCAAATCGACAGGCTATTAAAACGATTCTTATAATGATTATATTTAACCTGAACTCTGGATAAGCAGCACTTGCTCAATGCACCCTTTTAAGCCATTTTCTGCGTTAAAACGTCGATAAATAGCGCGCTATTCATAAACGTTTTGCCTTAAAAATGGCATAAAATGAAGCATTGATGATGTCTATTCGTGATGTTCACCTGGCTAGAGCATTTACTTTATCAACTAAGCTTTTGATTCACTTGAGTATCAAGCACTCATTATCCAGAGTTCAGGTTATTTACGTAATAAATCGCCTGTTAATAAGAAAGCATAATGTTCTCATTATGCTTTTTTTATTGCTTCTAGTGTATGGCACGAATGCCAACTTTAGTTTTATCGCAATGCTATCTTTAGCAAAATAGGATAATAACGATATTAATTCGTAGTATATATTTGTTGTGCGGGGTTATAGCTCATCCAAGAGGTTAATACGTACTTGTTTGATGAAATAGGTATATTTCCACGGTGTGTATGGGTAAAACCACACGGAGCAATAATCATGCTGCCGGCTTTGGGCTTAATAATTTTATTCTGATAATAAAACTCTGTTTCGCCGCCTTCTTCCACGTCATTTAAATAAATAATAAAAAGCAGCACACGATGCAATGCTTTGTTATCGCCTAATTGTGGGTATATTTCCGAGTGCCAATAGCCATAATTACCTTTACCTTGCTCATAACTTTGCGCGTTAACTGGCGCTAAATTAAATAAATACTTAATTAAATTAAATAAGTTTGGTTTGCCAACTTCTTCAAAATTATCAACAGTTAATAAAACCGGTTGTTTAGTTTTAGGGTGCTGAACTGTAAGTGCAATACCGCCAATTAAACTGAAAAAATATTGACTAATGTAGTCGGTAATTTGCTTACTGCAAGCTTGTAAAATGGTTTGTAGTGCAGGCTGAAATTCAGCATGTTGATTAAGATAAATGTCTTGGCTGAGCTTCTTCGTTGTATCGACACCGCCGCCCGTTCTTCCTGCCACTTTATGTTTACTGTTTTCAAAGTCTTGAATGAACTTTGCACAAAATTCTGGGCTAAGTGCATTTGGGTATACTTCAATAAAATCTGTCATGTTTATTTTCTTATTATTAATCGTAGTGCAGCTAATCTGTGTTCAGCATACAACAAAGCGCTAGTAATTTAATTACCTTGTTGCAAAATCTCTGTAGAATGTTTGAATAAAGTATATTGTAAGGTGCATTTAGCAGTTTAAATTACTGGCTATTAATGCATACCTGATCCCAAAAGATGTAGAGAGTTATCATGATAAAAGAAAGTATAAAACCAAGATTTTGTGAAACTGATGGTCTAGGCCATATCAACAACACGGTAGTTGCACAGTGGTTTGAAGGAGCAAGAGATCCAGTTTTTAAATGGTTTACACCAGATTTAAATTTAAGTAATTGGAAATTGATTTTGGCTAAAACTACAGTTGAGTTTCATGCAGAATTACAATATGGCGCTGAAGTAGAATTAAAAACCTATATCAGCCGGATCGGAAATAGCTCGTTTGATGTTTATCAAGAAGCTTGGCAAGACGATAAAAAGTGTGCTTCTGGCACTGCCGTTATGGTGCACTTTGATCATAAGAATAAAAAGTCTCAAAAAATTTCAGCGGCAACAATCGATACGATGAAAGCGAATTTTATTGAGCTATAAATTGCTAAAAGCTGCATTGTTGATATGTGAAACCACCTCTATATATTATGGCTATCTAGCAAGTTAATAACCTCGTGATTGAGCAGTAATATATAGATTCAGGTAAGTGGCAATTTAGACATAAGTGATAAAATATTTCAGAAAAAATCGTGTAAACCTAGCGTAATTATTTACCCGTAGTGGTAGAATCTGAATATTGTTATTAAAAATAAATATTCTGAGCGAGCCCACGCTTAGGTAGTGTTAAATAAGTAAAGTATCACTTTACTGTAAATATAGGATTTTGTTCATGGCTGGTGTCAATAAAGTAATAATTTTAGGTAACTTAGGGAAAGACCCTGAAGTACGTTTTATGCCTAATGGTGGTGGGGTTGCTAACCTTACTATTGCAACTTCTGAAAGTTGGAAAGACAAGCAAACGGGTGAACAAAAAGAAAAAACAGAATGGCACCGTGTAGTAATGTTCGGTAAATTAGCAGAAATCGCTGGCGAATATTTAAAGAAAGGCTCTAAAGTTTATATTGAAGGCGCTTTGCAAACACGTAAATGGCAGAACCAACAAGGCCAAGATCAATATACTACTGAGATTGTAGTTCAAGGCTTTAACGGCACAATGCAAATGCTAGACTCACGTGGCGGTAGCGGTGCTGGCGCAGGCGGCTTTAACCAACAAGCACCTCAACAGTCTGGCGGTTTCCAGCAGCAAGCTGCAGCACCTCAACAAGGTGGTGGATTTAATCAGCAAGCAGCACCACAACAAGCTTATAACAAACCGGCACAACAAAACGGTGGTTATCAACAACCTGCTCAGCAGCAACAAAATTCTCAACAATCTGGTGGTTATCAACAGCAATCTGGTGGATACCAGCAGCAGTCGTCTCAACAGTCAGGCGGTTTTCAACAAAATGCTCCTAAGGTAAACCCACAAGAGCCAACGATTGATTTTGATGATGATATTCCGTTCTAACACATAGTTAATTCGAACATTCAACTAGAAAAGGTGAGCTTGTGCTCACCTTTTTTCGTTATATAGTTTTATTTTTTAGTTAAACCATACCAAGTTGCGTAATTAATTAGCTGTTCACTTTTAGTTATAAAAACGGAGAACACTTCAATAATCCAACGAGTATAAATTGATTAACTGGATATAAATAAGCTAATAACTAAGAAAAGTAGAGGTATTCAATAGAGCGTAGGTTTATAGTTTAAAACGATTTAGTCAATTGGCTATTTAACCAAACCTTAGCCGTTTCAATTGAATCGAATGATTTGTTTTTTAGTCCAGCTTGACTATAAGCTTTTTGAAAAATACTTTCGGCAATCGCCGGTGACTCACTTAAACAAGAGTAGATTGCTAAAGCTTTTGTTTGTCCAGTGCTAACAAGTTTTACATGATAATCTAAAGCGTTTTTTGTGGCTAATGGCAGGCCTCTTAAAATGAGTAATACTGCGAAGTTTTGGCTATCAACATTGTTAATAATAATGTTTGTAAGATCAGCGTGCATTTTTTTAAAGAACTCTATATTCCATGGACCAGTCGCATCAATAGATATAATGTTTCCTTCTACAGTAAAACTGCATTGTCCGTGTGGGAGAAAGTCTGCTTTCAACGGGTTACCTATAACTTATTATTTATGGTTTATTAATAGCTGTTTCAACGCTATCTGTAAAGTAGGATATTGAAACTTAAAGCTGTTGTGTAAAAGCTTATTCGGTAATACATTTTGTCCATATAACACTAAATCGGCTGATTCTCCTAATAATAATCGCAATATAAAAGCCGGTACTTTAAATAAGCAAGGTCGGCTAAGTACAGCACTTAGGGTTTGAGAAAACTCTTTATTCGTTACTGGCATAGGTGCTGTGGCATTTATGGGCCCAGAGAGTTCAGTTTGATAAATTGTGGCTAATAAAATGGCAACCATGTCATCAATATGTATCCACGACATAAATTGTTTGCCGCTAGCAATAGGACCACCTAAGCCGAGCTTAAAGGGAGGTAACATTTTTTGTAGCGCACCACCATTATTGGCTAATACTATACCGGTACGAATAAGGCAAACACGTGTATCTTCTGATTGAGCTTGCTGCGCTATTGCTTCCCATTTTTGGCAGACATGATGACTAAATTCATTGTGTATGTTTTGATGACTTTCGTCGATGGGCAAAGAGCCTTGACGGCCATAAAACCCGATAGCACTACCAGAAATAAAACTATGGGGTGGTTTAATCGCTTGTTGAATTTTATCAACCAAATCTTGAGTTATTTGCCAACGACTTTGGCAGATAATTTGCTTTTGTTTACATGTCCATCTTTTATCAACAATAGCTTCACCGGCTAGATTTACAACGACATCTAGATCATTAAAGTTAATATCGTTAAGCGAAGTCACTAACTCAATATGACGCGGTAATAATTTTTTGCTTAACTCAATACTACGAGTTAATACAATAATGCGTTTAGCATTTAAGTGTTCGATCAGTGCTTGCCCTATTAGGCCACTACCACCGGTGATCAAAATGTTCATTGTGGCTCCTTAGTTACCTTAATTATACAGTCAATGTAAAATTAAGGATCACATACAATGTCGCAAGCTTGTATTAAACTATAGCAGATGAAAGTGGCCATAAATAAAATTAGAGCAATAAAAAAGCTCCCTAAGGAGCTTCTATTTACTACATAAGTAGATGATAAAGCTTAGTAATATGCATCTTCTTTGTTGTGTGCTTGAGGGTCTTCGATAATCTCTTCAAAGCCGACTTCAAAACTGTTGTTGTTATCGGTATTTGCCATGTAAATGGTGCGGGTTGAGCCATCAATCCAAGTAACGGTGCCGCTGCCTTTTTTACTACCGCATTTCATACCAATATGTATGTCGTTAAATTCCATCGTTTCCTCCTCGTTAATTGTCGAAAATTAAACCGAACTTCCGATTAAGCAAACACTGTTATTCGTTAGAATGATTAACATATTAATAGTTCAAATATTCCGCAAATAACGTGCTTTTTTTCGACGGGAACGTTTTATTATAGAGAGAAAAATATTCAAATCTAGTTATTTTTAAGGTTTGGTACTGATACCTAAAACGGCCTGCTTGCTAGCCCCTGTAACTGCTGGAATGTTACCGAAAATATTTTTATCAAATGCCAGTGCTAACCAGGCAAAAGCCATTGCCTCTAGTGAATCACTATTAATATTTTTTGTATGAGTATTCACTATTGAGTGCTTGGTAAGTCTCTGTTTTAAAAGTGAAACCAAGTAGTTGTTCTCAATGCCACCACCACAAATGTATACGTCAGATTTCGTACTTAGTTGATGAATTTGTTGGGCAATACTTTCAGCGGTTAATGCGGTTAGTGTTGCTTGAATATCTGCTGGTGACAACGTGCTATTATCAGTAAATTCTGCTAACCATTGGGCATTAAAATATTCACGGCCAGTGCTTTTAGGCGCTGGTTGAGTAAAGTAAGCGTCGCTTAACATTTCCTGCAATAAAGTCGCACAAATGGTACCTGAACTTGCCCATTGGCCTTGTGGATCGAAACGTCCTGATTGATGCTGTGAAAACCAGTAATCCATTAATGCATTACCTGGTCCGGTATCAAAACCTGTGGTTTTATGGGGGGCATTAGCAGGAAGAAAGGTAATATTAGCGATGCCGCCAATGTTAACCACAAACACGTCTTTTTCAGGTGAACCAAAAATTGCTTGATGAAAAGCCGGCACTAAAGGCGCGCCTTGGCCACCTAACGCAATATCTTTTGTTCTAAAATCGCCAACAACACGTATACCGGTTAATAAGGCTAATGTTTGTAAACAGCCTATTTGCAAAGTAAAAGGTGATGTTATTTGTTGATTTTTAACAGGCCTATGGCGAATTGTTTGCCCATGACAACCTATTGCAGTTATATCTGTTGCAGACAAGTTTTCTTGTTTTAAAAAACTTAAAATAGCGTGTGAAAATTGCTGCGCTAACTCAACATTTAAACTGCCTGCGCAATCTATTTCATTGTCGCTGGCGTTATACAAGCGCATTATTTTCTGCTGAGTAGGATTATCGTATGCTTGATAATAGCTAGCGATTAAGTTGGCTCCGTTAGCGTGCTGAGCTTGGTTATGATCAAACTCAACTAATGCGAGATCAATGCCGTCAGCGCTAGTACCAGACATTAGGCCGATATAGCGAACTTTATTACTCACACCATTACTCGCATCAGTACTCGAATCAGTACTCATATTAATCAGCGTTACTTGAATTAGCAGGTAAACCTAGCAACATATCTCTCGAACTAGAAAGCTCGGCAAGGCGTTGAGCCGCTATAGCATCAAATTTTTTCTTATATTTACTGCTAATAGGTTTAGCATCGGGCAGTTTTACTGTTCTTGGATTACGATGCACGCCATTAAGTAAAAACTCGTAATGTAAATGCGGTGCTTCAGACATACCCGTTGAGCCAACATAGCCAATTACTTGTCCTTGCTTTACTCGCTCGCCTGCTTTTACTGCACGTTTTGAAAAGTGCAAATACTTAGTCACAATGCCATTACCATGCTGAATAAAAACGTAATTGCCATTGTATTTATTGTAAGTTGAATGAGTTACTTTACCATTGCCGGCTGCAACAACAGGTGTACCTCTTTTCGCTGAATAGTCGGTACCGTTATGTGATTTCCAACGTTTTTGAATAGGATGAAAACGCTTAGGCTTAAAGTTTGAACTAATATAACGAAAGCTTACCGGCGCACGTAAAAATGCTTTACGCATGCTGTTACCTTCTGATGAGTAATATTCGTCGTCGGTAAAGCGAATAGCAGTAAACGTTTCTCCTTGGTTAATAAACTCCGCCGCGACTATTTTGCCGGTGCCAATAAAGTCACCTTCAACATATTGATTTTCGTAGATAACATTAAAACTATCACCTTCGCGGATATCCATCGCAAAATCTATATCCCAACCAAACACATTAGCTAAGCTGATAATTTGGCCGTCATTTAACCCCGCAGATGAAGCAGCGTTCCAAAAGTTAGATTTAATAATACCTTGGGCAATAGCCTCACGAATTTCAACCGTTTTGCTTTCTTTGTAAGCGTGATATTGCTGATTTTGCAAATTAACAAACAAGGTTTCATTTTTAGACAAAGGATACTCAAGTGAAACCAACGTACCTTCATTGTCTTTACCCATGCGAATAATATCGCCAACGTTGAGTTTTTTCAGTAACTCGCTTTCTTCACCTTTAGCAGTAATAACGTTATAGGTTGTGGTAGCATTTAAGCCATTTCGTTTGAATATTTTTGCTAGTGAATCGCCACTTCTTACCGTAACGGCTTGCCAAGTTAATTGAGCAGCATCTTCTTCAATATTACTGGGTAAATCGGGAGCAGGACCTTGGTTTATTTTTAATTCTTCAATTGGCGGTACTGGCAGCTGAATGTTGTTAGTAACTTCGGCATCGTTACTTTGTTCAGGCATCGCAACTTGATGGCGTTCACCTATTTTAAATTCACCGCTATTGTTTGATGATACTTGCTTACTATTTTCTAACGGTACCATGAATAAAATCAGTACTATTGCAGCACAAGACATAATTATTATTTGGTGCTGTTTTGGTAAGGCAAAATATAAGTTTTTTATATTTTTCAAAAAGATAAGACCCATAAAAGACATTATAATACGAAAACTATCGTCTACTATAACAAAATAATATCATCGTAAACAATGATAGGGTTTTCACCACAGTTAAAATTACAGTAGAATTCGACAATAAATTATTCTTATTTAAAAAAATACCTTTGTTGGAGCCTAGTAAATGTCAGATGTAAGCCAAGCGTTTGCGGAATTAAAACGCGGTGCGGAAGAAATTCTGCTAGAAGATGAATTGTTAGAAAAGCTTAAGAAAGGTAAGCCGCTTAAAATTAAAGCGGGCTTTGATCCTACAGCACCTGATTTACATTTTGGCCATACAGTTTTAATTAATAAAATGCGTCAGTTTCAGCAACAAGGCCACGAAATTATTTTTCTAATTGGTGACTTTACCGGCATGATTGGTGATCCAACAGGGAAAAATGTTACACGTAAGCCGCTAACAAAAGAAGATGTATTAGCAAACGCTGAAACCTACAAAGAACAAGTATTTAAAATATTAGATCCTGCAAAAACCACCGTGGCTTTTAATTCTACTTGGATGGAAAAACTGGGTGCTGCAGGCATGTTAAAACTTGCTTCACGCCAAACTGTTGCACGTATGATGGAACGTGATGATTTTAAAAAGCGCTACAACGGTGGCCAAGCCATTGCCATTCATGAGTTTATGTATCCGTTAGTACAAGGTTGGGATTCTGTCGCACTAGAAGCTGATGTTGAATTAGGTGGTACTGATCAAAAGTTTAATTTATTAATGGGTCGTGAGCTGCAAAAATCTGAAGGCCAGCGTCCACAAACCGTGCTAATGATGCCGTTATTAGAAGGCTTAGACGGCGTACAGAAAATGTCTAAATCACTGAATAACTATATTGGGATCACCGATGCACCAAACGATATGTTTGGTAAGATTATGTCGATTTCTGATGATTTAATGTGGCGTTACTATGAGTTATTAAGCTTTAAACCGATTGACGTTATTAATGGTTATAAAGAAGGTATAGCCGCCGGTGCGAACCCTCGAGATGTGAAAATTGATTTGGCGAAAGAGTTAATTGAACGTTTTCATGACCAAGCAGCAGCTGAAGCGGCACATCAAGAATTTATTAATCGTTTTCAAAAAGGCGCCGTACCTGACGATATAGCAGAAGTTGAAGTAACTACTGAAAATGGTGAAATTGCCATTGCTAATTTACTAAAAGAGGCTGGTTTAGTCGCCAGTACCTCAGAAGCTATGCGTATGATAAAGCAAGGTGCAGCGAAAATTGAAGGTGAAAAAGTTGTTGATAACAAGCTTGTAATAAATGCCGGTACATCAGCAATCTACCAAGTAGGTAAACGTAAGTTTGCTCAGGTTAGCGTTAAGTAAAATTACTCAATATAGCGCTTGATAAAAAAACCAGTAAATTTACTGGTTTTTTTAATCTTCTAAATAACAAAACAGCTAAAATAAATATTTTATTCATATATTAACTCCAAGCACTTATATGGTGCTCAATACTGACTTTAGAAGATAGCATTGGCGCTAAAGAGTTGTAATTTAGTAATAGCTAGGTAATCTAACGTTATTATTTTTTAGTAGAGTTACCATGATAAATCATCGATTACTTAGCAGCTTAGCATTTCTTATTATCCTTTCATCTTGTTCTGTTACTCAAGTTGCTACTACGTCTTTTGGTGATGGTTTTGATTTTTCTGGAGTCAAAAGCTACAGCACGTATGGTCGTAACTCTGCTTTCGGTGATGTACAAAATATTAATGGCGCAATTCGTAACAACATTGAACTAACAATTGAGCAGGGTCTTGATGAAAGAGGGTTGCGTTACCAGGATGTTGAAAGTGCCGATATAGTGATTGCTTATCATCTACTGAATAATAAAGTCGGTGAATTTAAACGCTATAATCAACAAGTAAAATATTGTGGTTATTGTTTAAATGCCGACAAAAATTCGCGTATTGAATTAGAAAAGAAATTTAACCCAGGTAGTTTAGTTATTGATATTATTGACCCGAAACGCCAACGATCTGTTTGGCGCAGTGTATATCCGTTAAACTTTAAAGCGCAAGATAATAGCCAAGAAATTCAGGATAAAATTAATCGCGCGATTAAAACTATGCTGCTCGACTACCCAAGTGGTAAAATATAAGTCAAAAATTAAATCTAAAAGGAGTGCTGGCAGAATGGCAAAATGGGTCGCTATTACACTGTTTGCGTTAACTTGTTTCATGGTTATCTTGCTTAGCTTAGGCTACATGTTGTCTGAGAATGAAAAATCTACCACTGAGCTGAAAGAGCAATTAGCGCAACAGATACAACTTAATCAGAAAAAAGTGCATCAACGAAATAACCTTAAAACTTATACCAGCAATGTTCAGGCTGATATAGCGCCAACGCAAACCGATGCTGAAATAATGCAAGCGTTTGAAAGCGCGCTTATCAACAACTTAACTTGCGTAACTGTAGCGCAATGTCAGGTGGTGACAGTTAAATTTAAAAACACACACTGTACCTTAGCCAGTAATATTATTGGTGCTTCACAATTAAGTAAAATAGCCACCCAGACCATTGCAATGGATAATTGCCCAAGTGTAAGTTCGCCCCATCAATTAGCTTGTCAGCAAAATGTTTGTAGTTTAGTTAACCTGAATTCTGGATAAGCAGTACTTGCTCAATCCTCCCTTTTAAGCCATTACCTGCGTTAAAACGTCGATAAATAGCCCGCTATTCATCAACGTTTTGCCTTGGAAATGGCATAAAATGAAGCATTGATGGTGTAAATTCGTGATGTTCACCTTACTATAGCATTTACTTTAACACCTAAGCTTTTGATTCACTTGAGTATCAAGCACTCATTATCCAGAGTTCAGGTTAGTTAATGTAATTCAATAGTGTGTTGTTCATACTTATTGTGTGAACAATAAATCTTGGCGGCGTGGCTGTCGTGTTTAGCATAATTTGGGTATATAATAACGCATTGTTTTTTATAAATTGTATGTAATATGAATTTTCCAGATGACGAAACAGGCCAAGTATTAGCTGAAATGCAAGCTGCTGGTATTAATTTAACCGAAATGCATAACGTTGTGTTTTTCCAGTTATTTGAACAAGAGATGCAAGCCAAAGCAATGGTTGAGCATTTAGCCGCGCAAGCGCCTGACATGCAAGTAACAATTGAACCAGATGAAATGCCCAATGTTTGGGACGTAAACTGCACAGTAAATATGATCCCAAGTTACGAGGCTATAGTGGCACAAGAGGCTGAGTTTGAATTGTTAGCGGCTAAATTTAAAGGCTATAACGACGGTTGGGGTGTTGAAGCTTAACGAAGCTTAAACGTGGTACTTTACTTACCTCAATGCAATTCCATTAGCTTTAAAGGCCTGCCTTTAGGTTTGTAAATTGAGCAGAGATATTAATATGGGGGGCTTTTTTACGTTTTTATAGAATTGATAAAAACCGTCAGAAAAATATCTATCATTACGTCATATTTGTGATATTAATAATACTCCAAAAATATCTGGCTAAGTTTTCATAAATTTAGCCTTCAGTAATAAAGTGTTATCGACACAAGGAGTGTTAAATCATGCTTAATAAATATTTATCTTTCCCCCTGCTTGTTATATTAAGCGCTTGTGGAGCTAACCAACCGCCTCCATACCAACAAGACAGACCCCCTGAAACTCGTGACCAATATAGTGGTGCCGAAGGGTTAAAACAGCAGCAAAAAGATCAAACTCACCTGATGAATAAAGAGTTAGCTGATAAATGTACTGCTGCCAAAATTGATTTGGCAATGGCAGAGCAAGAAAAAAACACCAAAGAAATTCATCAACAAATTGGTCTAATCAATAGTAATTGTGTTGAAGAAGAATAAGCTTATTTAAATTTAAGTAAGTGCTTCTTTAGTAACTAGAGGTATTCTTTGGTTGCTAGCTTCTTAAGTGATTTAGTTTTTAATAATAGCTCTTTACCTGCTGATGAGATCACTTTGTGGTTTTTTATATGGTAAAAGGTAAAGTAAATTGACTGGCGAAGTTCGCATTATTTTATTCATTTTAATTTAACGAATAGATATCTATCAAGCAGTTCAATATAATAACTTGCAATTGGCAAACGACTTTTAACTAAATCGTTGCTGCTTATCAACCTTCTATCAGTGAGAAGTTAATGACCTTGAACCTAAAAACTAACCGTGGTTTTACGCTAATCGAGCTCGTTGTGGTGATCGTTATTCTAGGTATTCTAGCCGCGACGGCTGCGCCTAAATTTATTAATATTAAAAGTGATGCCGTTATTGCAAACCTTAATGCATTAGAAGGCTCTATAAAATCAGCAAATCAGCTGGTGTATTCAAAATCTATTGTACAGGGTGAGCTTATTGGCGAGGGAGTTATTGCCCTTGGCACGCTCAACATTGATACCTTTTATGGCACATTAAAAGCTGACTCTCAAAATGTTGTTAATGCTATTGATGCGTCTTTTACTGTAGTTTCAAGCCCTACCGATTCATTTACTACTAACTGGGGAATTTATAAAGTGCCTAATGCTGGCGTACAAATTTTTCCAAATGGTTATGACATTTCAAGTGGTTGCTTGTTGTATTATATTGAAGCCGACGCAGATAATTCAGCATTTTATTCACAAACCACTAATGGTTGCTAACGCTGATAAATACTTGTTATTAATAACTATGCAAGCAATAAACTAACTCACTGTATTGGTAGTAATGAGTTTCAATGTTTAGCAATCTCAGCTCTTCTGTCTAATACCAATTGATTTAATGAATCGATCAATTTTAAACCGCTTTATAATGATCGATTGTTTATATCAATTGGTATAAGTTATCCGTAGTGAAATTGCTTAAGTTAAAGCACGTAAGATAAAGTCACGTAAGAAAATAAATAAGTTATCATTAAAAATAGTAATTTTATTTACGGTTTTAAACGTTTACTTTAATTGGCTATAAGCACATATAATGTCATCAACATTCTCTTTACCACCTTGCTGAATGCGTTTGTAATGACTAAGTGTTTTAGTTAAATATTGTTTAACTACATGTGCTTGTTGAGTGCTTTTTGCTTGCCAAATATCATCTCCTATAGGGCTTATAGGTTTATTTATTTTATTGTTAGTCTCATGACATAGTTTGCTTTTTGTTGAGGCTAATATCACTTCATAATAGCGACCATTATCGGCTACTAGCGCTTCGTTTTTTAAACTGCATTGCAGTGCAATTAATTTTTTACGTAAGTCATATTGTTGATTAACAGGGCATAGTAAAAAGTCGATATTAAGATCAGGAGACTGTTGGCAAATATCATTAATGAAATTAATCATTAAATCGCCACCAACACCGGCAATAATAACTAAGTGAGAGCCTTGATACTTTTGCAAAGGTAGTGTTGAAACATCTATACAGTGTGTTTGCCAGTGCGAAGTAGCATTTTGATAGAACTGTTGTAATTTACTTTCTACACTGGCGATTAGCGCTGGCACTATATCTACAAAATGTACATTCGGCGCTGCTTGCTGTGACAATAAACTTGCCCCTAAAAAGCCATGATCACAGCAACAATCCCAAATGTGGGTATAATGGCTAGTTACCATTTGTTCAATCTGCTTTAACCTTTTACTGAGTTTCAACTAACTTGTCCTAATCTCTTGTTATCTTGTTGCATTGTAATGTTTTTATTCCATTTTGCTAAGTAGCTGACTTTAAGAAATATTGCCGTTCTGGTATTGAGAAAAATTTCTTGTAAAATAAGTGGGTAATTTTAAAACCCTTAGGTTGTTATGTTTACTGAAAACCCAGAAGACTTTATCAATAACTCATCAATCGGCATTCATGTGGTATCGACTAAAGGGATTATTGTTTATGCCAATGAATGTGAGCTTGACGTTTTAGGCTATGAAAAAAGCGAATATGTAGGGCATCATGTGTCAGAATTTCAGATTGATAGTGAATGCTTATCAGACATGATGGCACGTTTAAAGCGTTTTGAAATGTTGAGAAATTACCCTGCAAAGGTGCAAGGTAAATCTGAAATAAAATATATTATTTATAACTCGAGCGTTTATGAAGAAAACAACGAATTTTTGCATACCCGTTGTTACGGTACTGAAGTTGATAAAGTCATTTATGACGTATTTGTCAAACATTGTGATTATATAAAACAGTAGCCAAATAACGCTATTTACTGGAGTAATCTAGTTACATTTGATGAGTAATTTACCTTATCAATAGCATTATTTTTACCCGCTAAAATATCAAGAATCTGAAGTTAACCCTAAGCTCTCTCTTAATCTTTCTAAGTTTTTATGACTACTGACGAATAAAAGTTTATCACCCGCGTTGAGCGACTTTACATCTGCAGGAATACTACATTTGTCGCCACTGTTTACCGTAACTAATTGGCATTGTTTCGGAAGCTCAGCATCAGCAAGTGATTTAGGGCAGTTTTCATCCAGAGTAAGTTCGACAAACTGAAGGTCTCCATCTAAATAGGCCGACCTGAGCATACCATCGCGCATCTCGCTCATGTTGACTATTTCTCTTGTCAGTTGTTTATTGGTGAAAATAACACCGTCCATTTCAAGGTTATGACAAACCGGCTCAAGCTCGTCGTCTTCTACTCTAACAATTACTCTTTTAAAACCCATAGTTTTTGCAACCTGTGCTGCGAGCAAATTGTCGGTATCACTGTCAGAAAGGCATATTAAGGCATCGGTATTTTTCGCACAGGCTTCTTCTAAAAACTTAGGCTTAGCTCCGTCACCTAAAATAAAACCACAGTCGATATATTCACTTAACACATCAATTTTATCTTGATCTTTTTCTATAATAACCACTTCATGATCGCGCTTAGTGAGTTCTGCTGCACAGTGAGAGGCCAAAGAGCCGCCTCCGATAATTACCATTCGCATTGTGTTTAACTCCTTCTCTTACCTATCCAAGTTGCTGGGAGCAATAAAACAATAATAGCTACAGTTTCTACTCTTCCAAGTAACATGTTAAAAATTAATACCAGTTTTAAGGGGGTAGGCAGTTCTGTTGATGTTAAGCCGCTAGAAACCCCAGCGGTTCCAAGCGCAGATGTTACTTCGTAAAGAGACTCTATTGGCGGCATGCCATAACCCAGAAAGATTAACCAACTGCCAACGAGAAAGACTAAATAACCGCAAATAACTGCTAATATGTTTTCTATTGTTAAGTAGTCTACCCTTTTACCGTCTAAGCGCAAATGTAGCTGCGAATGCACACCACTGCTGGCGCGTCGTAAAAACATTTGCATGGCTTTAAACAATACTAATAATCGATAAATTTTTATGCCACCAGCGGTACTACCTATGCCGCCGCCAATAAACATACAAGCACAAATTAACAACATGGCAGCGCTACCAAAGGGTAAAATATCAGATGAAGCAAAACCAGCGGTTGTTATCGCAGATATGGTATTAAAATAAGCTTGTCCAATGCTAGCTTCACCTCCAGATAATTTAACCAAAGCGAAAACGGCTAATGGTACAAAGGCTACCAGTAAAAGTAGGCATCGTAATTGAGGATCTCTGAAGCTAGCGCGAAGTGAAGATATAGTGGGACGATAATAAAGGTGTAATGAAATCGCGCCGAGAATTGAAATAATAGAAACTATCCACTGCTCGCTAATGCCATATGAGGCAAAGCTGTCGTCTCGGTTGGCAAAACCACCAGTAGAAACAGCAGCCATTGCATGTACTATAGCGTCAATGAGTGAGCTACCAGCGAAAAGTAATGCACCAATACCTATAAAAGTTAATACAGCGTAAACCACTAAAATACGTTTAGCATGGCCACGCGTACCACCAATATGCGAGTCTACATCGGCAGCATCTGCACCAAACATTTTTGTTTCTATACCTGGTTGGGTGTGAATAGCGAGTGCGAGTACGATTACGCCTAAACCACCCACCCATTGCATCCAACCTCGTGCAAACAAAAATGCAGCAGGTTTGTCTTCAACAGATGATAGGGTTGAAAGGCCTGTGGTTGTTACCCCTGAAACTGTTTCAAACCATGCGTCAATAAATGACATGTTGTATTGCAGCATAGGCAGCGTAAAAAGTAATGATGAGGTAATAAACACTAATGCGGCAACGGCGAGTGTTTCATTACGTTGGAGTTGCTTAACGCGCTTAATTTTGCGACTAAGGGCGTAACATATAGCACAAATTATCGCGATAGCTAAATAAGCCAGTGTTACAGGGTATTGTCCACTGGCGAGTGATACGATCATTGGAACTAACACCAGCAGCCCCATTAAACCGAGTAGTTCAAAAAGGTGTTTACATACTGCCTGAGGACGGGCCGCGAAGAGTAAACTTATTTGACCTTTAGAGCTGATATGAGCTGAACTATTCGACAATTTTATTCCTTATTTCTATACGCTTAATTTTTGTTTTTATAAATGTCTTCTATTTAGTGTAAAGTAAGTTTATGCATTATGCTTCAAGATAACGCATGAGTTTATTAAACATATTCGTGATTTAAAAAAATAAATAACACTTAAGGATTAAATTTATGTTTACAGGTATTTTAGGACTTATACATTTAATTATCGCAATTTGGGCGATTCTTAGTATTTTAAAATCAAGCGCATCAACAGCAGAAAAAATTGTTTGGGCATTAGTGGTATTGCTATTCCCTGTTATTGGTTTAATTATCTGGTTTTTAGCCGGACCCAAATAATAATCGCAGCTTCAAGATAAAAAAAACCAGTAATTCGTTGTTAGATTACTGGTTTTTTTGTTTTAAGTACACGTAATATCTAGTTTAAATATTTTTTGCTACTTTGTATTTTTATATTTAGCAGCATGAATAATAACAAGTGCAATGCAGCCTAATATTGCTGTAGCAATACCAATGGGCTTACCGTAACCACTTGATAAATTAAAACCGATAGCTGCGGTCATAATATAAGAAACGGTTACCGCTGTTGCGATAACTGCAGGTATGCTGGTAATCCAATGGAAAGTACCGCGGTCAAATAAGTATTTTGTTGCAAGCCAAAGCACACTGGTAGATAGCAACATATTTGAGAAAGCAAAGTAACGCCAAATAACCGTAAAGTCGAGCTTTGTCATAAAGTACGCAATGGTTAAAATCGGTATGGCGAGCAATAATCGATTACGCATGCTTTGCGGTATATTAAAAGCGTCAACTATTGTTAAACGCAGTGAACGAAAGGCTGTATCACCAGAGGTAATAGGGAAAACCGCAACAGCAACAATTGCCATAATTCCACCGAACACACCAAGATAACTATTAGCAACATGGTTCACCACTAACCCAGGACCACCAGCATCGAGCAGTGCTTTTAATCCGGCATAACCTTCAGGAAATGCGGCAATGCCGGCAAGCGCCCAAACACAGCCCACCACACCTTCACTGACCATAGCGCCATAATAAACAGGGCGTACATATTTTTCGTTGGTTAAACAGCGAGCAATAATAGGGGCTTGGGTAGAATGAAAGCCACTTATGGCACCGCAAGTAATAGTAATAAACAGTAGTGGCCAAGTGGGTAAACCATCAGGGTTTGGTGTTAAAAAGTCGTGCGCATGATCGGCTTCAAAATAAGCTAAGAAATCGCCCGTCATAGGTAAATGTGGCGCATTTATTAAAAGTGCAATGGCGATTGAAATCGTCATAACAATCATTAATAAGCCAAAAATCGGGTAAAATTTAGTGATTATTTTATCAATGGGTAATAAGGTTGCTAAAAAATAATAGCCTAGAATAGCCAATACCCAGAAAGTATTATTGGCTAAAATGGTGCCTTCAAAAAAATCTAAGTTACTGAGTAAGCCCGCAGGACTCATGATAAATACTACGCCAACAAAAAATAGCAACATGGCAGTAAATATCAACATAAAGCCTTTGAAAATAACGTTGTAATATTTTCCTGCTATTTCAGGTAGGCTTTTACCATCTTCCTTTATGCTCATAACCCCAGAGAAAAAATCATGAACTGCGCCACCTAAAACGTTACCGAGCACGATCCAAACTAAAGCGATTGGGCCATATAATGCCCCTAATATTGGTCCAAATATTGGACCAACTCCGGCGATATTGAGAAATTGGATTAAAAAAGCACGAACTGGGTGAACAGGTACATAGTCAACACCTTCGCTAAAACGCTTTTGTGGTGTATCAACAGTGGAGTCTAAGCCGGCTTGTTTTTCGACAAATGGGCTATAAAATTTGTAACCTAGTATTAAGATGGTGAGACAGATAAAAAAGATAATCATAAAGCTCGTTCTCTTGTATATTTATATAATGAAGCGCGTGAGTTATCGCTAGATTTTGCACATTTTAATTAACCGGCGAACTGTATCAAAAGCCAAGGACCTTAACAATAAGACGTTAGGCTAATATATTGTTTAAAATATGTCATATTGTAAATGGTTTAGCATTTAAATTAGCTAGCTTCATTGTTGTTGTGAATGTGAGTACTTGATCTACGACTATGTTTTTATCATAGATAGTTACGTTAGCTTTAAATTGTTATGAAAAATAAATTGTTTGATTCAATACATATTACTTAACCTGAACGCTGGATAATGAGAGGTTAATACTCAAGTGAATCAAAAGTTTAGGTTGTAAAGTAAATGCTATAGCATGGTGAACATCAAGAATAGACACCATCAATACTTCATTTTATGCCATTTCCAAGGGAAAACCTTGATGAATAGCGCGCTATTTATCGACGATTTAACGCAGAGAATGGCTTAAAAGGGAGCATTGAGCAATTGCTGCTTATCCAGAGTTCGGTTACTTAAGCTGTTGCTCAGCTAATTGGGTTGATTTTATTTCTATTGAATAAAACTTTATAAAAAACGATTAAAATAAGTTGATAATTTAAGGAGTTGGTCATGCCAACAAATAAGCATAAACGAAAAGCTGTTGCAAAGAATAAAACTAGAACATTAACAAGCACAAAAACGTCAGGGGTTATTTCCTCGTATCCCAAAGTGTTCATTTATATTGGTTTATTCTTTGTCGCTGTTGGAATATATTTCATGGCTTTTGAATCCCAAAGTAATGCCATGTTTGGACTTGCTATGCTACTGCTTGTTAGTGGAACGGCTATCGCTATTTATGCTAATTTTACGGTATCTAAATTGCGTAAATAATTGCACTTTATTATGAGTTAACACCGATAGCGGTTTAGCAAATAAAAGCTATCGGTAAATTCCATGTTTATTAGTTATCACCTACCTTCGCACTGAATCGTTAAGTTTATATATGTCTGACTTAACAATAGGTTAACGTGCACATTTATAGCCTTGGCATTTATAGCTTCTGCTTTTTAAATTACCGCCTGTTGGTAAAAAATTACCTCATCACTAAATATCGGTCAAAAAAACCTTAAAGTCGTAAAAAACACTTCTCACTTACAATTAAAATTTTCAAGATGTTGAAATTTAAGATAATAAAATTTGGAATGCTCTTTGCTAAAACATTTAAAGTAATAAAACTAAAAATTAAAGAGTTAGGTATGAATAAAAATGAAATCGCTGGTGTTGAGAGTGTATCAACACGTTCAAATGTTATTTTAGCCAATATCGCTAAATGTTGGTTTGCCGTTGCTGTTATCGGGCAATGGATCATGGTGTATTACGTCATTGCTCATTATGGCGGTGAATTACTTGCAGGTAATACTGATGTTTTGGAATCACCGAATGGTCATCAGTCAGGATTAATTGCATTGATTATTCATGTAATAATTGCGGTAGTTACTATGGGTTTTGGCCCCTTGCAATTCATCCCAAAAATTCGAGAAAAATTTCCTAAATTTCACCGAATAAATGGGCGTATTTATCTCGTCACTATTTTTATCGGCAGCATTTTAGGTTTATACCTTGTTTGGGGTTATGAAAAAATGCCAGGTGGCAACGCTATGTTTGTTGCAATGAATATCATGGTATTACTTATCATTACCTTTGCCTTTCTCACTTTACGCTATGCAATTGCGCGTAACATTGTGCAGCATCGCCAATGGGCTTTGCGTTTATTTATGGTGGTGAATAGTGGCTGGTTTTTTCGTGTGGGCTTAATGGCTTGGCTTTTAATTCATCAAGCGCCTGTTGGCTTCGACCCAGAAACCTTTGAAGGTCCTTTTATTATTGCTTTAGCATTTGCACAGTACCTTTTACCACTAGCTTTACTGGAGCTATATTTTTGGGCGCAGCAGAAAACCGATTTAAAAGTAAAGTATGGCGTTTGCATAATACTTATTTTGGCAACGTTATTAATGGCTGTAGGTATTTTTGGTGCGGCAGCAACTATGTGGTTACCTAAAGTCTAAATTTTAGGTAACACGGTAATTATTATCTGCTTTATTGATTATTTTTTGGTGCCCTCGTCGGGCTCAATAATTTCAAAGGCTGGCAGTGTTACACGCCAATAAATGGCAGCTAAGCGTAAAGCTAAAGCCCCTAGTATTGCGCCTACGATGGCAAAGTGTTGTGGTAGCTCGATATAAGTAAAAAGGGTAAATAATGCGCCGCCTAAAATAGCTGCGGTGGCGTAAATTTCTTGTCGTAATATCATCGGGATAACGTTACAAAGTACGTCACGGATCATACCACCGGCAACGCCTGTTACCATGCCTAACAAAATGGCAACGGGTACAGCCGCGCCTAAGCTTAAGGCTTTTTCTGTGCCCAATACTGCAAATAAAGCAAGCCCAAAAGCATCGGAAACCAACAAGAATCGTTTAGGAATACGCTTCGGGCATCGTATAAAAATGATAGTGAGCGCCGCTGTAGCTAAAATAACATATAGATATATTGGATTTTTGACCCAAAAGACGGGGGTTTGAAGAATTACATCGCGAATAGTACCGCCGCCAATAGCGGTAACCGCAGACAAAACAGCCACACCAAAAGGATCAAGTTGATAACGACCTGCCATTAATGCCCCTGAAAAAGCAAAAACAATCACACCAAAGAGATCGAGCCAATAAAGTAATTCTAACATGTGAACAGACGCTTATTTTACTATGGGTAAGTCAGCTGCTTGCCAAGCATTCATGTCGCCATCAAGGTGGCGAAGATCGCTAAAACCAGCAGCGCGTAAATCATTTTCTGCACTGATAGCCCGGCGACCTGAGCGACAATGCACCACAACGGTTTGATCTTTATAAGCCATTATTTTACTTAGGTTTGCGTTAATTTCATCATGGCTAATATTAATCGCACCAGCAATATGACCTTCAGCAAATTCATCAGCGCTGCGTACATCTAAAACAAGGGGTTTATTGGCAGGCGTAGCCATTAAAGTTAATAGGGCTTGTTGTGAAATAGGAGGTGTTTCCTCTGCAAAAGCGAGAAAAGTAAACAAGCTTAATAAAATAACCAAAGTTAATTGAGTAAGTTTCATATAAACGCCTTGTATAGGTAAAAAAAGTTTAGATTAATGCCGACAGTTTACCTTAATTACTGTAATAACAAAGATCTTTAATTACAGGCGAATGAGCTAACTACTTCGTTTTAATGTTATTGAATAACACCAGAGATAGCATAAGAGGTAACAGCTAGAAGTAATACCAATAAAAGTAACAGATAAAGGGCATAATTTACCCGTTTACTGGCATGAATAATATCAGTGGCTTGCGGTTGTCGCGCGTGGTCATTAAAGCTAGCTTTGCGCACCTTGCTACCGCCATACATGGCAACACCACTGAGCTTTATTGCTAAACCTAAAGACAATATATGCAACAAAATACTGTTATTTGTTTGGAAAAACTTACCACGTATTAAACGCCAATAGAGCAAAGTATTTTGCCCTACAGTACCGAGTAAAATAACCAAAGCAAATATTCGCGATGGTAACCATTGCAGTAAATTTACAATATGGTTAATTGTAGCACCAAAATGTACAAAACGATAAATTTTTATGTTCCATGCGTAATGCATTTCTAATAAAAGTCGAAACGCGAATGCTGCTAATGGTCCAAAGAAAATAAAATAAAAACCAACACACACTAACAGTTGCGAACTCTTTAATACTTGCATTTCAATACAAGCTTTACTTATCCCTAATGGTGACATTTGTTCAGTATCGCGCAATAAAAGTGGGGCTATTTTCTGTTTAGCTTGGTAGCTATTATTGGCAACTAGTTCGCGAGCAACGGCTTTATTTGTTGTTGTTAAGCCAAAGTTTCCTAAGGCGAAATAAAGTAAAAACGCTTGCCAAAGCCATTGTATTTCAATGAATACTTCAAATAACCACAAAATAGCGACTATCGGTAGTAAAGTAATGAGTATGGCGATCAAGCCTGAAATATTTTGTTGGCGCGCACTGTTACTCGGTTTACTTACTTTATCAGCCAGGCGTTGACAATAAAAATTGAAAAAAGCTAAGTGTTGCTGAGTAATAAACTGACTAACCAATGCTTTTAAAGCGATCACTAATAATAAGGTGATCACCGCAGAATACAAATACGGGCTAGTTAATATATTACTCAGGGTTTGCATTAGTTTAACGACTTTTCTTTTAGCGCATCAAGCATGCTGATAACTAACTTCGACGAGTTAACTGAGGCAGTTTCTAAGTATGCTTCAAAAGATGTTGGAGACTCTTTTCCTGCAATATCAGACATTGAGCGAATCACCACAAATGGCGTATTGAATTGATGACAAGTATGCGCAATAGCGGCGCCTTCCATTTCAACAGCGGCCATTGTAGGGAAGTTGGCTCTAGCTTTCGCTATATCGTCATCTTTCGTCATAAATGTGTCGCCAGTGGTAATTAACCCGACCAAGGTTTGTACGTTTTCAAGCGAGCTTATGCCTATTTTTGCTGCTGCAACCAATTCTGGATGAGGAATATATGCGGGCGGGTTAGCGGGTAGTTGACCAATTTCATAACCAAAAGCGGTTACGTCGACATCGTGATAACGCACTTCTGAGCTAATAACAATATCGCCGACTTTAAGTGACTGTTCAAAACCACCTGCAGAGCCAGTATTTACAACATAGTCAGGCTGAAATTTATCAATAAGTATTGCTGTTGCTAATGCAGCCGCGACTTTGCCAATACCCGACTGTACAATCACGACTTCAGAGCCATTTAATTGTCCCTGATAAAAGGTATAACCTGCATGTGTTGATGTTTCGCAATTGTCTAATTTTGCTTTTAAAATGGCAACTTCAGGCTCCATTGCGCCAATAATACCTGCTTTCATTAATGTTAATCCTGTAAAAAATTTTGACGACTACAATGCGCCAGAGTTGATGGGCGGATTATAGCGCGACTTTTGCATATCAACAAAAAAAGCAGACTTATCTGTCTGCTTTACATGCGATGAACTACTTTTTTAATGAGGCAGTGCAGCGGCTTGATTTGCTGAAAGTTGCCCAGCTAATGCAGGGGTATCTTTTGTTAACATAGCATGCGCAGCGGTCGGTGATAATGCGCCAGTAGGTCTTGGGCGAGCTTTTACTAAAGGTGCAGGAATAATTCGGCCTTTTACTTGCGGTGAAGGTGCTTTATTACCTAATATTCGACTGTTAATACAAGCACGAATTTCATCTATGGTGTAATTGGCTTTTACTTTAATGCGAATATGCGGAATGGCTGCAGCTTCAAGTGCACCACTAACAAACCAATCTTTTTTAACTTTATAACCTTTGCCTTGTGTATCGACTAAATCTATTACACCAAGCATCTTCATGCTGTCGCGTTCGCAAATTACAAAGTCTAAATACTTGCTATGAGCATTATTTGAGGCTGTTTGCCCTGCGCGTTTTGATACGCCATTACGAACGCTAACAATATCAGCTAGCTTTACACGATTTATAATACGGTATCTTGAGCCCATTGCTTGCTCAACAAGGTTTTGAAAGTTTTTTTCTGCGGGGGTAAATAGTGCAGTTTTACGATCGAAAGGAAAGGGAAAGCTATTATCGTTCAAGCGGCTCGCAAGCATACCAACAATAACAATTAGGCTGATCATGGCAAATAGAATAAGTTCCATATACATCTCCGGCAGTTCAATTTCTTGACGTTTATCTTAGTTAACTTGATAAAGCAAAAAATGAGCCAGAGATGATGCCACTAACACGTTAGTGAGTTAATAATAGTGATTATCGATATTACTTTTATTAACTCACTGATTTTTAATAGTTAGTTTTCTAACTTACTGGAAGCTACTTCGGGTATTTCGCGGCTAATGCGCTATAAAGCTGTTGCTGAAAGTCGTCAGCACTCGTGTCGAGTGTAGTAACCAAGTTAGCTAGTACTTCGTTGTCTTCTTCACCGTGCCATATTTTGATATAGCTGCCTTCTTTATAGCCATGGTCTTGACGGAAGAAGTTTAAGGTGTTTTTTCCAACATATTGACGAAAAAGCTCATCTAAATCCATTGCCATTAAACGCATACAATCAGCAAGTGCAACAGCATTAAATGCTTTGTCAGTGACGGCTGCAGAAGCAAGGCTTTCTAAGGCGATTTTAAAGTCTTGTTGGCCGCTGCTTTGGGTTAATTCAGTTGCTAAAGTTTCGGTAATGCTTTCTATTGAATCACCAGACATTAACCGTAAACTTAAGCCAAAATGAAAAATATCGACTAACTCTAATTGTACCTGAGCAACGTCAATTTCTTGGTGTTTCCACCATTTCCAACCGTGATGATCTAACATTTCGGCACACTCAACCCAAATGGCGCGATACCATTCGTAATTGTTATCTCGCCAAGTCTCGCTAACGCGTGAATTCATGGCATCTTGCATGGATAACATTTGGGTAATTTGGTTTTTTGCTGTGCTTAGTAAATCGCTCATGGTTTTCTCTATTCTAGTCAATTAGGTGGGTGATCAATTTTGGCTGTTGCAAGAATAAACTAATAAGCATTGGGGTTAAAGTCTTGTCCGATTAATGGCATCATATATTCATTAAAATTTATGTTGAGGTTCGGTTTTGACAACACAAGTTACAGGTAAAGTTTCTAACGAAGTACAAAGTGAAGCAATGCGTATTGCTAAAGGAACGCAAAAAAAGTCACAAACCAAAGAGCAAACCAAATTAATTGCTCAAGGTATTGAAAAAGGTATAAGCGAGTATAAGAAACAACAAAAAGCAAAATCTCGTGAACGTGATAAACAGCGTAAAAAGACTGTGGCAGCAAAAGCTAATGCTCAAGTAACAGAGTCCAAACCATTAGATAGCCAACAAAAAGACGTAACTATGGGTAATAAACTTCTGAGTATTTTACCTTGGCTATTGTTATTAGCGAGTTGGGGGTATTTTTTACTGTCAAATTAGCTCTCGATTAACTCGCTAAGTTTTGCACCATTATCTTAATTACAAATCTTAGTAACAAATCTTAATGGCAAAAGATGCTTTTTCGCGTGTTTTTTATTGCTGCTATTGCTGCGCCTAAATAATACTTTTAACGCGGCGATAAATGAATACCCGCTATCATGCAACGAATAGAACCACCGGCGAGTTCTATGGTGCTAACGTCAATCGATACAAGCTTTGCACTTTTCTCTATTAACTTGCGTTGCTCAGCAGTTAAAGCATTATAGGCCGTTGTTGATAAAGCCAAAATTCGGCCATTAGAAGATTTTAATTCAATAGCGTTACCGCAAAAATGAGCAATTTGCGCTTCGCTCAGTTCAATAACGTCACGACCTGATGCTTGAAAGCGTTGAATAATTTCTTCTCGGCGCGGTGTGTTTTTGATCATACTCGGCGCCATTAAAACAAACTCTGTGGCAATACACATTAAAACGTTAGTGTGATAAACACTTTCGCCTGCACTATTAAAGGCGTCAAACAACATAGGTTCATAATTAAAGTGCGTGCAAAAACGTTCAAGTGCTAACGAGTTAGCGCGTTTTGACTGCACGGCATAAGCAACTCGATCAAAATGGTCAAGTACCATGGCACCTGTTCCTTCGAGATAAATATGGTCTTGTTCTAATCCTGAATAATCGACAATGTCTTGTACTCGATAGCTTTGCTTTAGCATTTCAATAATGTCGCTTCGTCGCTCTAAACGACGGTTTTGTGCATACATAGGATAAATAGCAATATGGCCACCACTGTGGGTTGAAAACCAGTTATTTGGAAATACTGAGTCAGGCGTTTGCGTACTTTCATCTTCAAACATATGTACTTTTATATCATGGCTTTCGAGTATTACTTGCGCTTGACTGATCTCTTTATAGGCCATTTCGGCAATGTGTTCAGGCGATTGAGTTAACTCAGTTGTCTGAAAGCTATTATCTGCCAAGGTTTCAGGGTTTGAGTGGAAGTGATGTGGCCTGATCATGATAACACTGCTAGGCGCTTGTGGATTTATAATGCTCAACGGAGTTTTCTCAATTAAAACGAAAGTAAGTCGGTAGTGTAATTTTTATTTTTGTTAGTTAAAATGCCATTATTACTGTATTTTTGCGTTATTTTTTATCATTTTGTAAGGTTTAAATATCATTATGTCAAATTCAACCGTAAGAGCCTATCTGCACGATCAATTAGACCAACAATTAATTTCATTATTACGTGAAGATGGCAGAGCATCAGTGTCAACTTTGTCTAAACAATTAAAAGTATCACGCGGCACAGTGCAAAATCGCATTGAACGTTTAGTATCGTCGGGGGCTATTTTAGGCTTTACGGTTAGAGCACATGAGGCGATAGAGGCGGGGTCTGTAAAAGCTATTATGCTGATAGAGGTTGTTGGCCGTTCAACCACACAAGTTATTAAGGTACTAAAGGGCATACCGCAATTGACTAAGTTACATACCACTAATGGCTCATGGGATTTAGTGGCTGAACTTCACACCAGTAACTTGATTGAGTTTGACCATGTATTAGCACAAGTCCGGATGATCGAAGGCGTACTCAATAGCGAAACCAGTATTTTATTAACCTCGGCTTAGTAACATAAGCTTAGCTGCATAGGCTTAGCTTCACGGGGTTTTCTTCTCGGCAATGCTATTTATCTAGCTTGATGAGTTTTAGCTTAAAAAATTAATACTGATAACGCGCGCTTAACCATGCATTGGTGTTGTTTTCGAGTTGCCCGAAAAAAGAAAAGTCATTTCTACCAAAAAACACATTCGCGCCAGTACTAAATAACCACTGATCATTGTACTGATAATTAATTGAAGGTTTAAGGTAACCGTCTTTATCACTAGGAGAATAAAAGGCAAACATTGAATAGGTGAGTGTTTGTCTTAGGGCGCGATAGTGCAGACGTAAAGTTAACAAATGACGATTTTCAGCCACACGTTGATCAGGTGTTTGGCTGTTGGCTTTCAATGCTTGATAGTGCTTAGTTCGCTCAAGATAATACTGCATACTGGCCGTTAAATTTTTTGCTAGTTCTCGTTCATAGCCTATTAAAAGTCTATGTTGACCATTGGCGATCATATCATTCGTACCTTGATTATCTTCAGTGCTGTTATAGCTAGCGTACTCTGCATTGAAAATACCGCCTTTGAAAGGTGCTGTTGCGCTAACACCCCAGACATTAAGCTTTGGAAAATAACTTTGGTATTGCGAACTAACTTGGCTTGAAAGGCCTGAAGGCTTTGTACCTTGTGGTGTTGGCCAATAACCTTGATAGCCATATAACGCAACTTCAACATTATTTAGCTGAGTTTTTAAGCGAGCTGACCATTGTGATTTATGATTTTTTTCGACTGAAAATCCATTAGCAGGGGCAATTATTTGCTGCACTTGTGGCGAATAAAATGAGAAGCGCTCGCCGTTAATATAGTTGTCTGAGGTAAATTCAGGTGTCCATACTAAGGAAAAACTCACTGCCTTATAAAACCAGTTAGTTCTGACACTGTTCGATGGCGCTTTTAAGTATTCATCAGCGCGGCCAGAAAAAAATGACTGCCAATCTTTGGCAAATAAATCATTGAGGAATAAGTAATCTCCCGTACCCCAGGTTAATACTTGCCGACCTGCTTTTATGTCGACAAAACTAAACGGGCTGGCACTCAGGCTAAGCTCTCGGGTTTGAAAAATAGTTTTTGCGAGCACGTGGTCATAATAACTGTCGAGCTTGCCTGTGGCATCGAATAACTCATGGCTGTAGTCAATATTTACTCTAGCTCTTACTTCGCTAAGCGATGTGCTCTTTTGGCTAACATTAGCTTGTAAAAACTGCCCGTGAGCTGCTTCAATAAATCCTGTAACTTGCCAAGGTGAAGCTGGCGGTTCATCTGCCCATTCGTCTGCCCAGTTATCGTTATTGGCATTGTTAGCACTTTCACTGTTTGCACTTACGTTTAGACTAACAAATATCAAAAAAACATTAAGCAGTAGCGCTTTAATTCTCGCTAAATTACTAATAATCGTTCACCTTCTAAAATATTGCGCAAGTGACTAGTCTAACCACGCTTTTGGCGGTGTGCGCATACTGCGTTCACTGAAAATACTGTCAGGTAAGCCAAGGTTATATTTTACATTACGAAATTGCATTTCGGTGTAGCTGTTATTGTTCAGGTTAGTAATACGCGACTTTACTACAGTAGCAATGCCGTCAATTTCTTGCACTTGTAGTACTGTCATTTTGCGAATAGCACGATCGTTGTGATCATAATAAGTAGTTTCTATTGGGAGGGAATTCTGCTTATCAATTGTGACAACATAGTGATTAAACTCAACACTTTGTGGATCTTTTGGGGAAGCTGTAATGGTATAGGTGCTGCCATCTTCACTGTCTAATGAAAAATTATCTTCATTAGGATTACGACCTGAAACATCTTCATAGTAAAAGTGAGAGCCAACAAAAGACGTACGTTTATCGCCAGCCGAAATACGTTTTACTAAGTCAAGTGCGGGTAAAAACAACCAACGATTGTCATCGCTTTGAAGCTGTTTTTCTACTCTAAATACTGTGTCTTTAACGTTACTTGGCTTTGAAAAAAACACCAACATCGTTTGATCGCCAAGGTCTTGCACATCTTTGCGTAAAATGGTGAATTGTCGCATTTGGCGATTACCGTTTTCATCAACAATAATCATACGCGCTTCAGCACTGCCATCTTCGCCAGCATAATAAGAAGCGAGATTCGCGCGGTCTATTATATTTTTAACGGCTAAATTTTCGGTTTTATTCGTTATATTTATTGGCGTAGTTTTTATTGCTGAAATTGTACTTTCTTCAGCATGTAAGTGACTTTGGCAGGCCAGAAATAAACTCAAAGTTAGCCAAAGAGAATGGCTATGCTTTATTGCTTTTATCATTTTATAACTTAATTTAATGCTCATAATATTGTCCTTATAAATTCGTTCATGCTTAACTGGCTTGGCGCATAGTGGTTAACGTTAGTAAAGCTGGCAGCAATACTAAGGTCACTAAGGCAGATAAAATCATAATACTCGCTAAGAAAAAGCCTACGGTGATATAAGGCATAAGCGGTGATAATAGCAAAGGCGTAAAGCCAATCGCGATTACAATGGCATTGCGAGCAATAGCACGACTTGGCTCTTGAAACATAGCGCTTAAGGCGACACGTAGACTTTGCTTTTCAGCTTCAAGCTCGCGCACGCGTTGAATAAAATGTATCGCGAAATCAATTGATAAACCTAAAGTTAATGCGGATAAAACCGCAATGGGCATGTCATAAGCTTTACCAAACCAGCCGACTAATCCGTAAATCATGGTGATAGTAAAGGTCAACGGTAACATGGCTAAAATACCGTACTTTACTGATCTAAAGAGCAACATCATCATGATAAATACAATTACAAAAGATGAAAGTAGGCTATCTATCATGCCGCTCACCATAGCATCTTGCCAAACAACATTAAGATATGACTTTCCTGCCCATTGATGTTGAACATTTAGTGGCGGCGGATTCTCGCTAATATAGGTATCTACCCAGTTAACGACCTTCGCCATGTGCTGATTGTCGCCGCTGGTCATTTGCAGCCATAGCAGTGTGCGTTGAAAATCAGGGCTGACAAAGTGCCATAAATCTTGCGGGCGATGTGAAGATTGAAACTGTAGCAAGGTTTGCGCGACACCATTACTGCTGCTTGGGATCTCGAAATCTTTATCTTCGCCAGAATTAAGTTCTCGATTTACGGTGCTAATAATATCGGTCAAGCTGTTTACCTTGCCTACATCACCGTTATTAACTAGAGCGCTTTGCAAATCAGCCAACCAATTTAACATTGCCGAGTCAGTAAATATTTTTTGTGAATTATTCGCCTGTTCGCTAATGTTATACAGTTGTTCGAGCCAAGCTTGTTCCTCAACGTTAGCTGTAAAACTAAAGTCATCAAGTAGCATTAATAAGTCTGGTGTGAAGAAGCTGTTTTTTTGATTTTTTTCACGCTTTAACCATTGTTGATGGGCTTGTAAAATGGCTGTTTTGGTTGCGCCGTTATTAGCCGTATCAAGTATGCTATTAAAATTTTCTAGGGCACTTTGTTGTTGCAAGTTGTTATTGCTAAAGACCAGCCATGCGTCATAGGTGCCGGCAAAGTGTTCATTAAGTACTTTATCGGCAATACGTATTTCATGATCAGCTTTGAACCAATTTACTGGGTTGTCGTTGATAATAATACGGTTCACACCCACCAAGCTGAGCACAAAAAAGGCAATAAAAGTGATTAAAATAAGTTTGGTGCGTTTAACTGAAAAGGCGCCCAACTTTTCTAAACTGCTTGCTAATCGACCTTTTTTCTCCATCAGCTGAACGGCGCGTTGTAATTTAGCTAATGTTTCGGGTTTCATACGAGCGATGTACGCGGGTATAAAAGTAATGGTTAATACAAAAGCCAATAAAATGCCGCTGCCGATGAAAGCGCCAAATACTTTCACTGGTGGAATAGGTGTTAGCATGAGTGAATAAAAGCCAACAGCTGAGGTAATTGAGGTAAATAACATTGGCTTGTATAAATGGCCCATGACTTTTTTGATGGTTTTTGAAGCATCATCGCCGGCTTTAAAGCGGTCAGCAAACTCCGATAAAATATGGACTGAATCAACCACCGCAATCGGCATTAAAAATATCGCGATCATTGACGACATAATATGCACGGTAAAACCAAAGCCAATTAAACTGCCCATAATAATTAACACTGTTGCCATGGCAACGATCATAGGGGCAATAATTAATGCAATATTACGAAAGAAAAACCAAAGTAATAAGAAAATAGCTAAACCGGCAAGTGGTGCAGCTACGCCCATTTGTACAAACATTTCGTAGCCAAATTGATCTTCAGCAACGGGTAAACCTGTTATATGAAAAGTTAAGTCGTTTTGTGTATCGGCTGAAGTGTTAGTCGCAAGAGCGCGAATTCTTTCTGCAATAACATAACTTTGATCTTTAGCAATAATCGGCACATAAATAGCGATAGCTTTATCGTCGCCAGAAACTAAGGTGTTATTTAACATGGGTAAGCGTTTTACGGCTTGTTGAATTTTTTCGCTTGCTTTTATTGTGGTGGGTGCTTGTTTCATAAGGTATTCAAATTGAATACCTTGACTAATTCCCTGCTCGTTTGTTAATTGACGAATATTATCAACAACGGTTAATGACAATAAATCAGAGGCGATAACGCCCTCTATTTTTAAAATATCGTCAGTTAGCTGTTCAACTATTTGTAATGTATTTGGGTTGAACATTGTATTATTGCTGACTAAACCCACGACGATCATATCGCGCATTAAAAAATCAGTTTTTATTTGGTTATGAAAAATGCGGGCAGGCGCTTCTTGGCTCAGCATATTTTCGGGGTCGGTATCAATAACAATTTTTGGCAACATCGCTAAACTTAACAAAGTTATCAGTAATACTATGCAATAAATTACCAAGGGTTTTGTGATGGCAAAATTCAATATACGTTTGTAATTCAAAACTTTTACTAACCTCGAACGTTGAACAAAATATACACGGTAAGTTATATTAGATAAATGTAATATACTTTTATATTAGCAGTATCTAATGTAATATCCAACAAGAATTAAATTTAAGTGTTTTTTACAGCTAAAGTTAGCTTTTATAAACAATAACAGTGAGTGGTGTATGACAGAGTTAGCAGCGATTGATATAGCGGAAATGCGAGCTAATGCAGGACAGGCGGCTGATGTATTAAAAGCGATGAGTAATCAAAATAGGCTGTTAATTTTATGCCATTTGGGTGAAAAAGAAATGTCAGTAAATGAGCTAAATAACTTTGTAGATTTAAGTCAATCAAGCTTATCTCAGCATTTAGCAAGGCTACGCCAAGATAATTTAGTGAAAACACGACGTGAATCACAGACTATATTTTACAGTATTGCTAATCCTTCGGTGGTGAAATTGATCAGCTTTTTACACAGTGAATTTTGTAAGCAATTATAATTAACTGATTAAAAGTTTAATCATGACTAAATAGTTTCTTCCTCACCATAGCGCGGTATGCTTTTGGCGTAATACTTAAGGTTTTTTTAAAAAGCCGAGTGAAATTTGCTTGGTCTTGGTAGCCCACTTGAAATGCAATTTCTTGAATCGATAAATTACTCGCAGCTAATAGCTCTTTTGCCGTTTGTATCTTTAATTTTTGCCAATATTGTGTGGCATTAATACCTGTTGCTCGTTTAAATCTGCGAGTAAACGAACGCTGACTTATATCAAATTGTTGAGCAATATCATTTAAGGTTAATTCAGAGTTTAGGTTGGTTTTCATCCAGAATTGAATTTGACTGATTAATTCATCAGGATGGCGATCAACCGCTCCTTCCAAATAGCGTTGTTCTTCATAAGGTTTTCTTATTTCATGAGAAAAATTACGTTCTACTTGCTGCGCGGCATTTTGCCCATAAATTTGAAATATAATATGCACTACAATATCAGCTAAGGCATTAACACTGGCAGCGCAGTAGGTTCGTTCAGACTGGGTGATAAAGAAGTCAGGCTTAAGATCAACTTTTGGGTAATCACGTTTAAATTGTTCAACATAATGCCAATGGGTGGTAGCGGGGTGGTAATCTAGAATTCCGGCTTCAGCCATTAGGCACACTCCTGTTCCGCCACCTATTAATGTAGAGCCTTGTGCCCAAATATGACTCAACCAGTTAAGCATTCTGGGTTGCTTAGCTATGGTTGGTCGAGGGTTGCGCCATAAGCTAGGAATAAAAGCAAAATCGGGTCGTTGTGCATGTTCAATGTCAGTATCGGGCAATAACTTAATTAAAGCACGGGTAGAGATCGGCTTTATGGTTTCAGCAACCATTTGAATTGACAACCGAGGCGCATTACGATTTTCTTGTAAGGCTACTGCCTCACCTGCACGGAGCATTTCTACGGGTAAGCTAACACTCGTGGTTAACATATGATCATAGACTAGCAGCGCAATGTTAATCGCATTGGCTTTATTACGTTTAAGTTTTGCTTTCATTATTTTTACGTAACTCTTTTATAGTTTGGCCATTTTGACATGTTTTATGGCTATATGTGCATATTAATTTTATACATTAACTCTTACACTGGCGATATAAATATTAAGTGTTAATTTTAAAGAGATTTTTTCATGACTGCGTTACCGATTATAATTGGCATGGGTGGCATTAATGCCGCTGGTAGAACATCATTTCATCAAGGCTTTCGCCGTATCGTGATTGATAAATTAAATGCTGAAGCTCGCCAAGAGACTTTTGTTGGCTTAGCAACGCTAATGAATTTGTTAACTAGCCAAGATGGAAAGTTAATTGATGCTGAAGGTAGTGCGGTTGATAAAGCGAACGTTGAGCAGCGTTTCGGTGAAGAAATTTTAGCAGGTACTTTGATCCGTAAGATTGAAAAAGAACATTTTGATCCTGATGCAACACCTTGGCAGCAAAAGCTGACTATGGACGTTGGCGATAACGGTATTGTATTTGAAACCCGTGCGCGTGATTTACCAAGTCCATTACCGCGTTCATGGAAAGTTACAGAACTTGAAGATAAACGTGTTCGTGTTGAAATCGCTGGTGAAATTGAAGTTAAACATGACTCAACCCGTGATAACCCAATAAAAGCCGCGGGACAATTTCCTACCGGTTTCAAACCGGCAAGTTTGTATAACAGTCGCTATCAGCCTCGTGGTTTGCAAGCTACTATTTTCGGCGCAGCAGATGCTATTCATTCTACAGGTTACAGTTGGAATGAAATTGTTGATAGAATTAGCCCAGATGAAATTGGTACTTACTCGGCCTCTGTATTTGGACAAACTCAAGCCGAAGGTTTTGGCGGTATGATGCAGAGCCGACAACAAGGTGAGCGCGTATCAACAAAAAATTTAGCGCTTGGTTTAAATACCATGTCGACAGACTTTATTAATGCTTATGTTACCGGCAGTGTTGGTACAACATTCACATCTACCGGGGCATGTGCAACTTTTCTTTATAATTTAAAAGCCGCGGTACAAGATATTCAAGCGGGTCGTATTCGTTTAGCTATTGTTGGTAGTAATGACTGTGCAGTAACACCTGAAGTTGTTGAAGGCTTTGGTAATATGAGCGCATTAGCGAATGAAGAAGGCTTGAAAAAAATTGATGGTAATGGTGTTGCTGACCATCGCCGTACTAGCCGTCCATTTGGCGATAACTGTGGTTTTACTATCGGTGAAGCTGCTCAGTTTATTGTGTTAGTCGATGATGAATTGGCACTGGAATTAGGCGCTAATGTTTTAGGATCAGTGGCTGATGTTTTTACGAATGCTGATGGCATTAAAAAATCGATAACAGCGCCAGGACCAGGTAATTACATTACTATGGCGAAATCTGTTGCTTTAGCTAAGTCTATTGTTGGCGAAGAAGCCGTTCAACAACGAAGCTTCATTCTTGCGCATGGTTCAAGCACACCGCAAAACCGTGTTACTGAGTCATTAATTTATGACCGAGTAGCGAAAAGTTTTGATATACATAATTGGCCAGTAGCAGCGCCAAAAGCTTTTGTTGGTCATACTATTGGCCCAGCAAGTGGCGATCAAGTGGCTATGGCATTAGGTGTATTTGCTCATAATATTATGCCGGGTATTACTACGATTAATAAAGTGGCGGATGACGTTTATAACGAGCGTTTAAATATTGCCACCGAGCATTGGTATTGTGACAATATGGACATTGCCTTTATCAACTCTAAAGGTTTTGGTGGTAATAACGCCACAGCAACTCTACTGTCACCTGCTGTAACCCTAGCTATGATGGAAAAACGCCATGGCAGTGAAGCGATAGTAAGTTATCATGCTAAAGCTGACGTTGTAGAGCAAGCGAGAATTAAATATCAAGCGCAAGCTGACAATGGTGATTTTCAAATTATTTACCGTTTTGGTGATGGTACTTTGATCGATGATGATCTCAACATTACTCATGAAGATATAAGCGTAAGCGGATTTACCAATAAAATCGTCTTACCGACAATAAACCCATTCGCTGACATGACTTAACTGCTAAAATAGCTAAGTTAGTTTTCTACAAAGCCCTGCAATAGTATTGACAGGGCTTTTGTATTTAATGCACTATAAAACCTCACGATAAAAAAATTCCCAGGCTGAAAGTAACCCAAGATAATCGCTTTTTAGAGGTTTACTGTTTGGCACACTTTTCTGAATGACTTGTTTATACTTTCGTTATTTAATGGCGATAGTAGCGGTAAATATATATGACCATAGCGCCAATTAAGGTTGCTCTAAAGCTTGAAGAAGAAGTTGAAGTAGATAAAACCACACCCTTTCGTTCATTTTTATTGGCTTTGAGCTTAGGTTTACTCGGTGCTTTACTTAACTTTTTCCCTATCGAGCTTGCTCATGGTATTGCTTTAGTTATTGGTAATCTGGCTTTTATTATTGCTGCTGCTTATCTTCGACCAGTATTAACATTATTATGTGCATTAATCTGTGTTGCTCCGCTTTTAATTATGTGGGGACATCCTTTTGGCTTTATAACTTTTGGCTGTGAAGCGCTATTTGTGTCTTATTTACGTGGAAGAGGTTGGTATTTACCAACGGCCGATTTCTTATATTGGCTAATTATTGGGATGCCGATAACGGCAATATTATTATGGATTAATGCTTCTGAGTCGCAAGAGTATTTGCTTTTTACTGTTTTTAAACAAGGTATTAATGCCGTTTTTTATACTGCATTAGCCGTTATCATGATTTTTGTCTTTAGTGATAAACTCAATGTCTGGATAACGTCTCAACAGCCTAAGTTACAGAAGAATCTTAAGCAATATTTACATTATATTTTATGGATAATGTCAGCATTTTTTGTCGTAGGTGTTTGTCTTTATTTAAGTCGAAACATAAATGACATACAGCAGCAGCAAATTGAAGACAAGCTTGAGATTAGTAGCCAATATTTAGGTCAAATTGTAGAGAATTATGTTGAAGATCATAAAAACGCGATTGCTCAAGTTTCCCGTGAGTTATCAAGTATTGAGCCAAGCCTCTATCAGGAAAATTTAGCTAAGGTTCATGAATTATATCCAGGTTTTATCACTATGCTAGTGGCTAACAAAGAAGCGAACATAGTGGCAACCTCGCCTTTATCTTTAATGAAAAATTTACCTAAAGGTGGGGCGAATGTTTCAGATCGCAGTTACTTTGTTGAAGCATTCTATGAACAATCAGTTTTTATCTCACCCGCATTTCTTGGCAGAGCTTTTGGCTCTGATCCAATTGTTGCGATCAGCGCTCCTATTTACAGCAAAAATGAAGAACAGCCCATAGGCATTGTTGAAGGTTCATTAAACCTTAACTTATTTACTAAAATTAATAGATATTCGTTAAATGATCGTGAATTGGATGTAGTGTTAACCGATGAAAATGACAATGTTATTTATGCTGAATCGAATATCGCGACTACTAAACTGGCGAAATTAAACTTTACGCTTGACGATACGGATATTAAACACAACTTAATCGTTATTGGATCTACTAACTCAAAAAGCAAACGTTACTTATACCGTAAAATTATACTCAATAATGGTTGGAAAATATTGGTACTTATAGAGCATAAGCAAGTGTTAATGCTAATAGAACAACAATATTTAACTATATTTGTCTCGTTATTTTTAATTTTTATTTTAGTGGTTTTATTAGCAAATCAAATTGCCAATACTTTAAATAAACCGTTAGCTTTTGCTTTAAAAGAGCTTGCCCACGGTGATGGTAAGACAGGTTTTAAAGCGATACCTTATGATGCGCCGAGTGAATTTTTAACTTTATATGATGAACTACAACAGTCAAAAACTAAGTTACTGCGACAACAATTCATTCTAGAAGACAAAGTTAACAAGCGTACCCAAGAACTAAATAAAGCTAATATAGCGTTAAAAGAGCTAGCCAATAAAGACAGCTTAACAGGCTTGTATAATCGACGTTATTTGGAAAATAAGTTTAGTGAGCTACAAGCAATATTGTCACGTAATAATGCCGATATGGTTGTAGCTATGCTAGATTTAGATCATTTTAAACAGCTTAATGATGAATACGGTCATTTGATTGGAGATAATTGCTTAACCTATATAAGCGATGTAATGAAACGTAAGTTTGATCGTCGCAGCGATATTGTTGCTCGCTTTGGTGGTGAAGAATTTATAATTGTTGCGCAATCTAATGACAATAACGGCGTGTTACAGATGCTTGAGGAGTTTCGAGAAGAAATCGAACAGCATAGTTTTCCTCATGATAGCCATAACTTTGTCAATATTACTATCTCAATTGGCACAATAACGGCTAAAGCTAAGTTTTCTGCGAATATTGACGACTGGGTTAGGCTCGCCGATGAACAGCTGTACCATGCTAAAAGCCGAGGCCGAAATCAGTTATCTAATAATAACTTAACTGATGCCAGCTTAAATTAAATAGCGATTAAGCTAAGTGTTTTTCTTATTATTTTCATATTAAAGCGTTAGCCATATTTAATACCAATTGAAATAAACAATCGATCATTTTAAGGCGGTTTACATCGTCAATAACGGCGTTGTTTTCAATCACACACGCCCGCTATTACTCGACAATATACTCCTGTCATTGCGCTAATGACTTACATCCATGTAAGAATCAACCAAACACCTTGCCTGCAGGGATGCAGGTACTTATGTTTAGTCTGGAACAATAAACATGTATTAATGAACAATTTATCCTCTCTTAACATTGGTCAATAACTTATTACATTTGGTATAAATTATAACAAGCCTGGCATCTAGGAATTATTGTTCCACTGCAGAGAGGGATTGTCGTGGATTTAAAATGAGTGTTGGGAAGTAAGCTAATGACTTAAGCCACTTTAAAATGCAGTATAAACTACATTTTAAAGTGATTAATGAAATGTCTAATGAAATGGTTTGTGGAAACTTATGCTTCTTTCTCTTGTGCTGTCATCACAAAATCGAGAATACCAATGGCCGCTTTACGACCTTGATCAATCGCAGTAACCACTAAATCTGAACCGAGTACCATATCACCACCAGCAAAGATATTTTCTTTACTGGTTTGTAAAGCAAAGTTAGTGTTGTCGGCCGCAATTACACGACCTCTAGCATCTACTTCTACGCCAGCATCTTTCATCCATTGTGGTGGGCTTGGCATAAAACCAAAAGCAATAACCACAGCGTCAGCAGGCATGATGAACTCAGAGCCTTCAATCGCTTCTGGGTTACGTCGACCTTTAGTGTCTGGAGCTCCCAGTTGCGTTTTAATAAACTTAACGCCACAGGCAGCACCATTATCGTCAACGGCAATGTCAATGGGTTGAATATTAAATTGAAAATCAACACCTTCCTCTTTCGCGTTTTGTACTTCACGCGGTGAACCTGGCATGTTGGCTTCGTCACGACGATAAGCACAAGTTACTTCTGTTGCGCCTTGGCGAATCGAGCTGCGAACACAATCCATTGCCGTGTCGCCACCACCCAATACCACAACTTTTTTACCCGAGAAGTTTACATAAGGCTTAGCATTGGTATTGCCATCTTCTTGTGACAGCTTCATCAACTTTTGGGTATTAGCAATTAAGAAGTCTAATGCATTATAAACACCCGGCGCTGACTCATTTTCAAATCCGCCTGTCATATCTGTATATGTACCTAGCGCAAGAAATACTGCGTCAAATTCATTACTGATATCTTCAAAACTGATATCAACACCTACATTGGTATTCAAACGAAACTCAATGCCCATGCCTTCAAGTATTTCTCTACGGGTTTGAATAACGTCTTTTTCTAATTTAAAAGACGGAATACCGAAGGTAAGCAAACCACCAATTTGAGCGTGTTTGTCATATACCACGGCTTCTACACCGTTTCTTGTTAATACGTCAGCACAGGCTATTCCTGCAGGCCCTGCGCCTATAATTGCAACACGTTTACCTGTAGCAATAACTTGAGATAAATCAGGCTTCCAGCCTTGAGCTATGGCAGTGTCAGTAATGTATTTTTCGATATTGCCAATAGTCACTGCACCAAAGTCATCATTTAGAGTACAAGCTGACTCACAAAGCCTGTCTTGTGGGCAAACACGGCCACACATTTCAGGTAAACTGTTGGTTTCATGGCACAGATCCGCTGCTTCCATTATCTTTCCGTCAGTTACTAGTTCTAGCCACTGCGGAATATAGTTATGTACTGGACATTTCCATTCACAATATGGGTTACCACAATCTAAACAGCGGTCGGCTTGACCTGCGCTTTGATCTTCACTCAATGGTTGGTAAATTTCGACAAAATTAATTTTACGCTGTTCTATCGCTTTTTTAGGCGGGTCGATGCGTTTAACGTCGATAAATTGATAAATATTTTTACTCATTAAAAAGCTTCTCCAATCGTGTTCTTATTATTGTGCTTGAACACGAAGTTCTGCAGATGAACGGCTACGATGACCCAATAGGGTTTTAACATCAACGGCCTTTGGCTTAATCAACTTAAATTGTGGTGCATACGAGTCGAAATTAGCTAAAATTTCTTCTGCTCTTAAGCTACCTGTTTCATCTAAGTGTTGGTTAATAATGCCACGTAAATGTTCTTGATGAATATTGAGTTCATCAATCTCTAACATTTCAATTGATTCGTTATTAAGGCGTGTTGCTAAATCGTTTTGTTCATCGAGCACATAAGCGAATCCGCCAGTCATACCAGCACCAAAGTTAACCCCAACTTGACCTAAAATAGCTACTATACCGCCGGTCATGTATTCACAAGCATGATCACCAGTGCCTTCAATAACTGCATGACAACCTGAATTTCTTACTGCAAAACGCTCACCTGCACGGCCGCAACCGAATAGTTTACCGCCCGTTGCACCATATAAGCAGGTATTGCCCATAATCATCGTTTTGTGGCTTAAATACTCAACACCTCTTGGTGGTTTGATAGTTAACTTACCACCCGCCATACCTTTACCAACGTAGTCGTTAGCATCACCTGTTAGTGTCATTTCTAAGCCACCGGCATTCCATACACCAAAGCTTTGACCCGCAGTACCATTTAAAAATACCTTAATTGGGTTTGCTGCCATACCTTGGTCGCCATGTTGACGAGCTATTTCACCAGAAAGCGAAGCACCGACAGATCGATCAGTATTTTGAATCGTTACTCGATATTCACCGCCATTACTGTGTGCAATTGCATCAGAAGTCAGTGCAAGTAAACGTTGGTTTAATTCACCTTTATCAAACGGTTCATTACTATCTGTTTGATGTAATGCTGTATCTTCACCAGCAATAACCGGTGCGATAATAGGACGTAAATCTAGTTTTTGTTGCTTAGCCGTAATGCCTGCTAACGGCACAAGTAAGTCTGTACGGCCAATAATAGCGGTTAAGCTTTCAACACCTAAACGGGCTAAAATTTCACGTACATCTTGAGCAATAAATTTAAAATAATTCATTACTTGATCTGGTAAACCTTTAAAGAATTGTTCACGCAATACTTCGTCTTGTGTTGCAACACCTGTAGCACAGTTATTTAAGTGACAAATACGTAGGAATTTACACCCTAACGTTACCATAGGGGCGGTACCAAAACCGAAACTTTCAGCACCTAAAATAGCGGCTTTAACGATATCGATGCCGGTTTTTAAACCGCCATCAACTTGCAATCGAACTTTATGGCGTAAACCATTAGTGACTAATGATTGGTGTGCTTCAGCTAAGCCAAGCTCCCATGGACAACCAGCATATTTAACTGAAGTTAATGGGCTTGCACCTGTACCACCGTCGTAACCTGAAATAGTGATAAAGTCAGCGTAAGCTTTTGCTACACCTGAAGCAATAGTACCAACACCAGGGCCAGAAACGAGTTTGACTGAAATAACCGCTTTTGGATTAACTTGCTTTAAATCAAAGATTAGCTGAGCTAAATCTTCAATTGAATAGATATCGTGATGTGGCGGTGGTGATATTAAAGTAACACCAGGAACTGAAAAACGTAGCTTTGCAATTAAAGGGGTTACTTTGTCACCCGGTAACTGACCACCTTCACCAGGTTTTGCACCTTGGGCAACTTTAATCTGTAAAACGTCGGCATTAACTAAGTAATGTGGAGTAACACCAAATCGGCCAGAAGCTATTTGTTTAATGCGAGAGTTTTTAACCGTGCCAAACCGACGCTCGTCTTCTCCACCTTCACCAGAATTTGAAAAACCACCAAGACGGTTCATCGCAATAGCAAGTGCTTCATGTGCTTCTGGACTCAATGCCCCAATTGACATAGCGGCACTGTCAAAGCGTTTAAATAACTCGGTATCTGCTTCAACGGCTGAAATATCAATCGGTGTTTGGTCGTCTTTCAGGGCTAACAAATCTCGTAAGGCCGCCGCAGGACGATTATTGACGTGATCAGCAAAAACTCTGTAATCACTATAATCACCACTGCGAACAGCAGCCTGAAGTGTACTTACAACATCTGGGTTGTAAGCATGATACTCACCTCCGTGAACATATTTAAGTAGGCCACCGTGGTTCATTTTTTGATGCGGTAAAAAGGCTTTTCGCGCAAGATTAATAGTGTCTTGCTCTATATCTGCAAAGTCAGCACCTTGAATACGGCTTGGTAAATCAGGGAAACAAAGTTCCATGATATTACTGTTTAAACCGATAATTTCAAATAGGCCCGCACAACGGTAACTGGCTATGGTGGAAATACCCATTTTAGATAATATTTTCAACAGGCCTTTATTGATGCCTTCACGGTAATTAACCACAGCTTCACGAGCCGTTAGGTCGATTTGTTTGTCTTCAACTAGTTGCTCGATCGTTTCAAAAGCTAAGTATGGATAAATTGCCGTAGCACCTAAACCAAATAGCACGGCAAACTGATGCGAGTCACGAACCGAAGCTGTTTCTACAATAATGTTAGAGTCACAGCGTAATTGCTTGTCAACTAAGCGTTTTTGAACAGCGCCAACAGCCATAGCAGCAGGCATAGGTAACATGCCTTTTTCTATATTACGGTCTGATAATATTAAGATAACCGTATTTTTGTCTCTCACTAATACTTCTGCTTCGTCACATAAACGAATAACCGCGGCTTCTAAGCCTTCTGCTTGGTCATAATTTAAAGCTAAGGTATCAGAACGGTAGTGTTCTGGGTCAAGTTCACGTAATTGCTTTAAACCGGTGTACATTAATACTGGAGTAGCGAATAAAATACGATCAGCATGGCCCGTTGTTTCATTAAAAACATTATGCTCACGGCCTATACAAGTGCCTAGCGACATAACGTAGCGTTCGCGTAACGGGTCAATCGGTGGATTGGTTACTTGCGCAAATTGCTGGCGGAAATAGTCAAAAAGTGAACGTGGCTGGCTTGATAATACTGCCATTGGTGTATCATCACCCATTGAGCCTGTAGCTTCTTGGCCATTTTCCGCTAATGTTTTTACTACTTGATGAATTTCTTCATAACTGTAGTTGAACATTTTATGGTATTGAGCGATTTCTTGATCGCTAAAGATTCGTTGTCCAATTAAGCGGGCATCGAGTTTATCGAAAGGCACTAAACGACGAATATTATTATCTAACCATTCTCGATAAGGGTGGCGAACTTTAAGTTCATTATCGATCGCGTTAGAGTTGAAAATTTTGCCCGTGTAAGTATCAATGGCAAGCATTTCACCTGGGCCAACACGGCCTTTTTCGACAACTTCATCTTCACCGTAATCCCAAATACCCACTTCAGAAGCTAACGTGATAAAACCATCGCGGGTAATTACGTAACGCGCTGGTCGCAGGCCATTTCTATCTAGGTTACAAGCAACATGACGGCCGTTAGTTACCACAACACCAGCAGGCCCATCCCATGGCTCCATGTGCATAGAGTTAAATTCATAAAAGGCTTTTAAATCGTCATCCATTAATGGGTTACTTTGCCACGCAGGAGGCATTAATAAACGCATGCCACGGAAGAGGTCCATACCGCCGGCCATAAATAGCTCAAGCATGTTATCTAATGATGAAGAATCTGAACCGCTCTCATTAACAAATGGTGCAGCATCTTGTAGATCCGGTAATAACGGTGACTTAAAGCCATGTGTTCTTGCTCGACTCCACTGGCGATTACCTTTAATGGTATTTATTTCACCATTATGTGCTAAATAACGGAACGGTTGTGCTAAATGCCATTGTGGTGATGTATTGGTTGAAAAGCGCTGATGAAATAGGCAGATGGCAGTTTGCATGCGAATATCAGCAAGGTCTAAATAAAAATTCGGTAAATCTACCGGCATCATTAAACCTTTATATATAGTAACCAAGCACGATAAACTTGCTACGTAAAAACGTTCATCATTGATGCGTTTCTCGGCACGTCGTCTTGCCATATATAGTCGACGCTCAAGATCGCGATTACGCCAACCTGACGGCGCATTAACAAAAATTTGTTCGATAGCGGGTAAATTGCCTTTAGCAATTTCCCCTAAAGTAGTGGTGTCAGTTGGAACTTCTCTCCAACCCACTAATGAAAGAGTTTCATTGGCTAACTCTTCTTCTAGAATTTTTTTACTGGCACTCGCTAAAACTGGATCAGGGTTAAGAAAAACCATACCTACAGCGTATTTTTTACCTAATTGCCAATTATTTTCTTCTGCGACAGCGCGAAAAAAACTGTCAGGCTTTTGCATTAACAAACCACAGCCATCACCCGTTTTGCCATCGGCAGCGATACCGCCACGATGTTGCATACGGTCTAAGGCTTGAATGGCCGTCTTTACGAGTTTATGACTTGTTTCGCCGTGTTGATGGGCAATAAGACCAAAGCCACAATTGTCTTTTTGATATGTATGATCGTAAAGTTGCATTATCTTTATCTTCTCCTAAAAGGCCTCGGCAGTATGGTTTAATGAGAATGGAATAAAATTATACTTAAAGTGCATAAATAGTCCCGAATTCGTAGCGAGGAACCCCTTACATTAAACATTTAATACACCAACGTCAATCCGAATAGAGTAAATGCTCGTAATTATTTTACATTTTAACTCGCAATATAAGGATAATAAGGTGTTAGTGTGATCATATCATTAAAAAAAGCCAAGGTTATTGGTGTTTTATAGCGATTTAAAAGTTTAACGCTTAACTTTATGTAATTTTATTACATTATTGTGGTGTAAAATGAAAAATACTTAGAATATTTTGTATTCACTATTTATTCACTGTTATAAGCCGATAATGTATGATTTTGGGCTATTATGTTGATTAAATAGTTGTTCCTCTTCGAATAAGACAACCTTAAAAGCACGACATAATGTAAGTCTGCTCACCAACTAAAGATGAAAGCATGAATTTTGTACAATAACAATTGTGCTTTAGTAACATATTTGCGTAATTTTTCTATTTTTTGCTCATTAGCAACGATTGACTTGATTATTGATGTAATGCCCCGCGGATCTTTTTTGAGCTGAGTTTTGATGATAAAAAAATCCCCTACTATCGAGATAGTAGGGGATTTATAAGATTTAGTGAGTTATTTAGTTATTTAACCTGAACTCTGGATAATGAGTGCTTGATACTCAAGTGAATCAAAAGC
>OJDN01000010.1_pt1 | contig 105746 bp, 99 predicted proteins | sample 1592731 | NCBI WGS metagenome assembly OJDN01 (sample SAMN05416881, study PRJEB24817) | seawater metagenome | isolation source: Sea water | place: Canada:Atlantic | collected 2013-11
AATTTGAGCGCGCAACATTATAGCGAAAACGAGTGCGAAGGGCAGTAACAATATCGAGCAAACTAAATTTATTTTTAAATTACGGGCTGATTACACGCTAATTATTGTAAAAATATCACTTTGTTAGTCTCAGGTAAGTCAAAGTTGAGCTAGTTTTAGATAAATTTATGTCCGAGTTTATGTCCGAGTTTATGCCTGAGTTTATGCCTGAGTTTAGGTTTGAGTTTCTGTCTGATTTTACCTTAGATGTAGAGCTAATATGCTTAATTAAGTTTGTAATAAGTAATATTAAGTTGGATGTTATTATTTGTAATACTTTTATTTATCAATTGCTTGGGTCTTTATTTTCTGGGTGGCTGTACGTTTGAAAAAGGCGTATGTTTTATATGAAAACTACGCCTTGTCTTGATATTAAGTGCTGTGATTTAAATAACTTTGGCAGATGTTTTAGTTGCTGTAACAGCCAAGTAAGTCAAACCAATAATACCTGTTAATGCAAAGGCCGATAAAATAAATGGGTCAATCAGCAAGTTATCTTTAAATTCAAAGGTACCTGCTGATATTTTTTTCCAGCCCATAAAGTGCTGATTAGCGGCCACTGTTGCGCCAAAAAAACCAATCACTAAAGCAAAATATTTGCCTACCCAATGTGTAACCGCGGGCGTTATTAATAATAAACCTAAAAGGCCAATTACTGAGCGCTGAACTCTACAATAGGGGCAGACATAAACGATGCCCGATAGGTCTGTGCTCCACGCAGCTATTGAAATAACAATAGCTATTAAACCGACTATTTTAATATGTGTAGAGTAGGTGGTTAAGTTTAAAATGTTCATGGGTATTGCTTTCCTACGTTAATTTTTTTTGAATTATGCTAACACAAGGGCGGTTAAAAACATGCCAAGGCCAAATATGGTGTGTCCGACAAAGCTTTTAATGCGCGTTACAGTCGGGTTAGGTGTTTTTGCACCGGCCATACCTGCGCCCATGCCTGGCATCATTATAAAAAAGGGGGCAACTATGCCAAACCACGAAACAAGCAATGTAGGTAGTATGGTTGGAAAATCAAGCCATTGGGTGTTAACACACACCATTAATATTAAGCCATACACTATGCCTATTAGGTAATGTACAACCCAACCAATACCAAGCTCACCAGCTATTTTTTCGGCTTTAGTTAGCGCAGGCTGATAAAATTGCCCCGACTTCATATGGCCTACCCAGCGACCGACTAATCGCCAATTTGTGGCGGGTAAAGCAAAAAACTTAGTGAGTAAGCACGCGTAAATATCTAACACTATTGTGCCCCCTATACCTATTAATATAAAAGTATAGATAGAGTCGTTGATCATGTGTTGTGTCTCCCGACGATAGGTAAATTGGTAGGCGTTTTACAGCTATGTATACATGTTACAAATAGCGAAGCGCGTAGACTTGCCTATGTAATGTGATAATATTACCAAAACACCATTATGAACACTAATGGTGAAAGCTGGATTTGGAATGAATTTAAATCATAATGCTTGAGCGTAATCATCTACACATTATTAAAGAGGTTAATCGCCTTAAAAGCGTGACCGCCGCGGCCGAAAGTTTACACCTAAGCCAGTCGGCTGTTAGCCATACTATTGCTAAATTAGAGCGCCGCTTTGGCGTTAAACTGTGGCACCGTAAAGGCAATACACTGGTGTATTCTCAGGCGGGGCTTTATTTACTTTCGCTTGCTGAAAAAATGCTGGTTGAATTTGAATATGCCGAGCGAGTATTGCAAGAGTTTGCCCAAGGCCGCCGAGGAATAATGCGCATAGGAATGGAGTGCCACCCGTGTGAGCAATGGCTAATGGGTAAAATTCAGCAGTTTTTAAAAGCATGGCCAGAGGTAGACGTAGAAATAAAAAGCGCCTTTAGGTTTGATGGCGTTGCAGCGCTAAAAGCCAACGAAATAGATGTGCTAATAACCCCCGACCCCTTAAATACAGACGGTTTACACTTTAGGTCGGTGTTTAACTACAATTTATGTATTGTAGTGAGCGAGCAAAACCCGCTTTACAATAAAGCGTTTGTTACAGCACAAGATCTCGAGAACGAAATACTGTATACCGTGCCCGTAGGTTACAACCGATTAGATGTATATACCCGATTTTTAGACCCCGCTAACGTGCAACCTAAACGCAGAGTACCGATAGAAACCACCGAAATGATGTTGCAACTAGTGTCGGCTAATCGCGGCGTGGCAGTGTTACCCGAGTGGCTAGTGTCATCACACGAAAGCCGTTTAGGCATAAAAGGCATCAGCATAGGTAATAAAGGGCTGCAGAAAAGTGTTAATGTAGGCGTGCGCGAGGACGACTTACAGCTTGATTATGTAAAAGGCTTTATCGCATCAACGCGTTCGAATGTGTAAATGGCTTTACTGTTAATCATTGCGAGGTGAAAGCGTAGTAATAATGGAGTAAGTATTAACTTTAGTTGTAAGTTCGGAGCGAGTGTAGATAAAAAAGGGGATTATTGATTATCATTAATCCCTTTCTGCTGGTTAATGATCACGAAATAATTAGCTGTTGTTTTTAGCTGCACCAGGTATCGAATTCGACGGATAAGTAATCCTCGTAGGCTCTTATCCGTCTGAAAGTCTAAAAATACCACTCTACAGCTAGTTGCATGTGGTCATCGTTTTTAACAAAATATAACGCGTCAGTTGTTTTTGTACTTTGAAATAAACGCAGGTCTAAACTCACCTTTACACTTTCACCAAAACGGCGGTTAGCCTCTACAATAAAGCTAAATGCATTGTGGTGTAGATCAGCACCTAATCCCATTAAAAACTCACTACTTTGTACATCATTAAATGCAATACGACTACCAAAAAACACATCGTCTTGTATATTAGCACCTGGCTCGTTAACGCTGCCTTCACCACGAGAGTCCCAACCATATTCAACTAACAGGCCTAGATCAGCATTAGTATCAAACACGCCAACATAAGTGTATTCAAAGCCACCTTGTAATGCCCAAAAATCATCATCATCGGTTGTGCGGAAAATAGTTTCGAATTTCCATAACCAATCATCAATTGTTGCTTGAACATCGAGACCAAATTGATCCATTTGGTTATAATATTGCTTAAGCTCTACTTTATTACCTACCGTAACCGGAGTAAGAATTGGGTCTCGATTAGTACCATGGAACCAATGAACACCAAAATCAAAAACATCAACGCTATGCGACCAACGTACAGCAGCATCAAGATGCTTATCTTCAGCAGAAGATTGATAAGTGACGTTTCTGTCACTTACAACAGGTCCACGCAAACGCCCATTACTACCCGAAAATGTTCTTTCTCTAAAGCCTGGCAATAAATATAAGTCGACAATTCCCCATTCTTTTACAAGCGATAAATTAACCATAAGTTGTCCAAGTTTATCTTCGCCGTCGAAATCTTCAACATTATCTGTTTGATTGATAACATCGACTAAATGTTGAAACTCTGTTACGCCCCAAAACTCTTTACGAATACCCGCTCTTAATTCCCAGTTATCACCAGCATGTATATAAGAAAATTCACGAATATCGCCATGGCTACGTTCATCATCACGTTCATCTTGGCGATAGAAAGGCTTGAATAACACACTATCATCACCGTTATTCCAGCTCCAATAAAGTTCAGGCTCAACTAATACTGATATTTGTGTGTGTTCTAGTTGCTCTGGACTGTTACCTTTTTCAGAAAAAACTCGTTGCCCAACGCCTATTCTCCCTGAAAGCTCAAATTCAGCGGCGTTTGTTACCTGAGGTAACAAAACGCCATTGAGCGCGAGTATGCCAGACAATAATAACTGTTTATTGTTGATGCTCACGCTTATCTCTACCTTGCTCGTTTTAATGTGTTTGTATTAAAGTCACCGTCAACTAAACCTGTTTTGAAAGCGTAATTACTCCACTTAAGTTCAGTACTTTTACCGCTTTGATGATTAGTCATTAAACCACTCGCCGGGCGCCAATACTTATCTAAGTACTGCTTGAAGTCTGTGTATGATAGTGTTTTTAATAAGGCGTTTTTTCGATCATAAAAATCAACCTTTTGTACGCGATACTCGGCTTTATCAATCCATACAATACGACGTGTATAACCTGAATTTTCATCGACTGGAAATTGCTCAACCATAAAACTATCAAGACCATTAATTTTTTCATCGCCTAAGTAGTTATAACGGTATTTATCAACTTCAAATGAACTTAAATCTTCAAATGAAAACTCAGAGCCCATAAAAGGACCTGACTTATTACGAGATGAAATACGCTTAACGCGCTTTAATGAAGGTAAGTACAACCATTGGTCATCATTTCCAACAACATGAGAAAAACTCAAAAATGACGTTCCTTTTACATCCCTAGGTTTATTAAAAACGGTTAAACTTTTATCTCCATCATCTAACAACTCAAGGGTTTTATTTTTAATTTCACGGATACTTTCTTGACCCTGTTTATTACGCAGTATCATTAACATATCTGAAGTACTATCTGTCCAACCGGTATCACGTAGCTTAGCTTCTTGTGAAATCTCAAGCCCCAAACGTTGTGCTTCTTCTTTTGAAAGTGGTGCTGCGTTAATATTAAATGTGCAAAGTAATAAAGTGGTAATTGCAACCGCTTTCGTCGTAAATAATTTTTGTAACATATTAATTTCTCCAGTAAATTTTTTTAAATCAAATACCATTAAGCATTAGATTCTTGAGAGGGTAATTGCACTTCTTTAACTTGGCTTTTGCGTTCAAGTAACATAAGAAGCGGGGGTAAAAATAAGAAATCAACCACAAGCGCAATGAAAATAGTAATTGCAGTGAGCAGCCCCATATCGGCATTCAAACTAAAAGTTGATTGTGCCAGCACACTAAAGCCAACCACTAAAACTAAAGTAGTTGTCCACAACGCTGTTCCAACATGTTCAAATGCGTAGCGTACAGCCGCTTTAGGATCGGCTTTCTTTTCTCGACGTGCATGTAAGTATTTACTTAAAAAGTGAACCGTATCATCGACTACAATGCCAAGTGTCATGCCCACAACAACCGAGATACTCAAACCAACTTGTCCAACAAGTAGCCCCCAAGTACCAAATGCCACACCAGCAGGAATAAGGTTAGGTAGTAAGCTGATTAAACCATAACGCCAGCTTTTAAGTGCAAAGCCCAAAATAGCCGAAATAAGTAAGAAAGCGAGTGTTGTGCCCAGTAACATACTGTGAATACTGCGTTGACCAATATGGGCAAACATTAAACTTGGGCTTGCAATTATGATGTTGTATTGCGAAGCATTGTTAGCAAACCAGGCATTAATACGAGTTTCTAATTCAATTAACTCATTGCTTGTCAGGTTTTTAAAGGTACCTACAATTTTAGTGGATGATTTATCTACATTTAATTGATTATTTAAATCTAAACCGTACGGCAATGACATTTCATAAAGTAATAAGTATTGTGCTGCCATTTCCTGATCGGTAGGTAATTTATACCAAGTTGGATCGTCACCATGCATATTTTTATTTAAACGTTTAAGCGTATCTGTAATCGTATTCACATGGTCTGTTTCTGGCTGAGATCGTAACCAATCGGTGAAATTAGATAGCTTTTTCAGATACTCTGGATTATTAATACCGCTAGAAACACCTGTTTCAATCGACATTTCTAGTAATGTCATGCCTGAAAGGTTTTCTTGCATAAAATCAGTGTCTGCACGAAAGGGTACAGACTCATCAAAGTATTTTACAAAGTCATCATTTAACTCATTCTGTGTAATAAATACGGTTGACCCGATAATCAACATACTCGTTAATGGCAATAATATACGTCTTTTAGCAATAACAAAGTTAGCTAACGACATCATCATTGTGTTTTTACCTTCTTTGGTCGACTTAACTTTGATAGGTAATACCGTTAGTAAGGCAGGAAAAACAGTAATAGATAGAATAAACGCTAGCATAACGCCAAGTGCAACCATATTCCCTAAGTCGTGAAATGGCGGCGAATCAGAAAAGTTCATTGTTAAAAAACCAATGGCGGTTGTGATACTAGTTAAGAAAATGGGTTGAAAATTAAGTTGCAAACTGCGCTTTATTGCGGTTTTTTTATCAGCGCCTCGGCGCATTTCATAAAACATTGATGACAGAATATGAATACAGTCGGCAACAGCCAGTGTTAAAATCATCGTTGGTGCAGAAGATGATGGACCGGTTAAGTAAACGCCCATCCAGCCTGCAACTCCCATCGTTGCGGCAATACTTAGAATAATAATAAGAACTGTCGCAAACGTTCCAGAAATTGTGCGTAACATTAAACCGATAAAAACAATAACCGCCAAAAACATTAGTGGTACAAGAGTAGAGCCGTCACTCATTGCCACTTCTGCAAAAGTGTTATTCATGACGACCATTCCAGAAAGGTGTATTTCTATATCAGGGTGCTTCGCTAAAAAGTCGGTAACTAATGGTTTAACAAATGCCCCAACTTCAGGTTGCTCAGTATTTAAATCAATACCTGGAAATTGAACGGTAACATTTACAACAGATACATGCCCTTGTGGCGATATAACTTTATTAACTAATAAAGGTTCATTAATCGCGATTGTTTTAATCTTTTCTAAAGCTGCTGCCGTTAAGTTAGCGGTGTCCATAACTAAATCTTCAACAATCATGTCGTCATCTTCAGCATGAGTGTACTGAAAGTTAGTCACTGAATCGACACGGGTAGAGTAAGGTATTTGCCAACTTTGCTTAGTTAATGTTTTTATTGCTGCTAAGTGTTTTTTACTAAATACATTCCCGTCTTTAGGTACAACAATAAAAGAAACATTGTCACTTTTATTGTAAACATTTTGCATTTTATCGTAGGCCACTAGTTGCGGATTATCTTCGCCGAAGAACACTCTATAATCAGCTTTAAAAACTATATTTTTAACGCCGGCTCCTGCTGCTAGTGTAATCAATAGTGTAAGTAGTATGACTCCAAAGGGATATTTCCCGATAAAATCAAACAGTTTATCTTTCATAACTTCTCCATAATGACGAAACGTCACTTTATAGTGTTAAAAAATGGCCCCAACGACCAGTAAATTCATACAATCTTAAGTGACGAAACGTCATCTAAGTGCTTAAAAAAAACGGCTTGAAACTGCCGAGTTCTATTTATTTATGTGTATATATTCAGACAACATACACGTTATAAAATTATCTGTTAACCAAAGTTAAAATCTCTACCAAGCGACTTCAATAATGCCAACTCGCTAGGAAATACAGTTTTAATTGCCTTGACCAATGTTGCCTTATAATTGCCATCTTTCGTTAATGGTAGCCATTGCAAACCATCAAAAATCAAATTATTTTGATTATATAACTCTTGTTCAACTATCATCCCGATACTGCCAGAACATTGTTCAATTTCTGTAGCTAATAGTGAAATAGCGCCATAACTCGCCGACCAAGATGAAAACGAAACCTGCAACGCCGTCATATGAGAAGGGATAACCAATTCTTTTGCAGATACTGCATCATCAATAATGCTGATCACGGTCCCCATTAACCTTTCTTCTAAATGATCTTTTTCGGCAATGCGTTCTTCGCTAGCTTTAGCATGAACATATGGGCTGCGGGCACATTGAACTGACTGAAAGAGCGCAGGATGCAAAACCGCATAAATAAGGTATGAGACATGTAATAGAAGCATACGTCCGCGAGAACAGCCATCAAATTTCGCAGCACGCATAAATAAATCAAGCATGATATTAGTTGCGTGATTACTTACCGCTAGAAATAGATCTTCTTTACCCAGAAAGTGCTTATAAACCGTACCTTTTGAATACGACACAGCCGCAACTACTTTATCCATGGTGATATTTTCAACACCGGATTTACCAATAAGAGCAATCGTAGCATCGATTATATCTAGCTCTCTTGCCTGTAAGTCTGCTTTATCAAGTACTTTAGGGGACATATCTCTCGTGACGATTCGTCATTAATTGCGGTAATTTACATTTTAAACATAAAAGTGTCAATAACTGGCTTTGAAAAACATGTGCGTAAATTTAACGAATTTAGTGCTAACCTATGTGGCGTTACCTGAGTGATTAGTATCGTCGCACGAAAGCCGCTTAGGTATAAAAGGCGTCAGCATAGGTAATAAAGGGCTGAAAAAAGTGTCAATGTAGGTTTGCGGGGTGACGATTTAGGGCTTGATTATGTTAAAGGGTTTATAGAGTCAACGCGCTCGAATGTGTAAATGGCTTTGTTGTTAAATGTTGTGAGGGGGAAAGCGTAGTAATAATGGGGTAGGTATTAACTTGAGGTGTCAGATTTGATTGATAGGGAGTAGTCAAATTTGACAGGATATGTGCCAAATTGCAGACCTTTTTATGTTCTTTTTAAAGCGAAAACTAACAACACAAAGTCGACGGAAGAGAATTCGAACGGGCAGACCATATTGAGCCAAAAACCATCACCCGATTGAGCAAACATGACTGACCGTTGAGGGCGAGTAACGTACCTTGAAAGTTGGTAACCTGATGGTCTGATCTAAGCTTGTTGCGGTTCTTGAAGTCATTATGGGTAGCCTGTTAATTAAGAAAGTGTATCTGACCCTACTTAATTTTGACCCTACTTAATTTTTGTTGGGTTAGGTTAGGTCATTTGGCTTCATTGATTAATGATCTCAGTACAACAGGGATACTGAGACCATTTTCTGTAAATACTTATGACATTTTCTTCTGCCATGCCAATTTTTGGAATGGTGTATCAAGGGGTGTTTTTGCAATGTGATTCACATAGTTACTGATCACCTTTTGAGAAAGTCCCAAAATAATGTCCAATATTTGACGTTGCGCATAACCAGCTTCGAAAAACTTAGCAACTGCCGCATCATCCACATTGCCACGATTACGCACGATATTCAGTGTCATGTCTTGTAGTGCTTGTAGCTTTGCTGTTGGCATTGGCTTTTGATCTCTCAGCGCTTCGGTCAGCGCCGGATCAACCTTCATCATACCTGCAATAACCGTATGCGCAGGTACGCAGTAAGTACAACCATGCTCAACATTAATTGTCTGCCATACCACCGTTAGTTCCTCTGCATCGAAAGAAGAAGCAATAAATAGGTCATTAAGTTCGCGGTAAGCAATAAGTAATTCTGGCGACTCAGCTAACACACCATGTAAGTTAGCAATCATGCCATTTTGTTTAAGTGATGCTTCCAGTAGTGGTTTGCTTTTTTCTGGTGCTGTTTCAAGGTTATGGATAGTAAATGTAGTCATTTTTAATAGTCTCGTAATTGGTTTGATTGATTGTTTGCTGAAGTAGCGATCATTGAGCCAAGTAGGCCTAATGAGCCATAGCTTCAGTTAATATTTGTTTATAGCCTTCAATGGTTTGGCTACCGTTAACTCTTAATTTCTGATTAAAAAACATTGTTGGTACAGAGGAAATACCCACGGCCTGCCACTTTGAAACCTCCGCTTCAATGTAATTTTGTATATCTTGGTTATTAAACACATCTGCCGAGTCATTTAATTCTAAGCCAACAGTTCGCATTTCTTGCTCTAGCGCCTCTGTTTTAGAGATGTCTTTTTTCTCCGTAAAAAAGGCAGTAAATAATCGCTCCTTTAATGCTGTTTGCTTACCAAGCTGTCTGGCATATTCCAAAGCTACATGTGCTTTATAGGTATTTATCACTCGTGTGTTGTCATCAAGGTTAAACGTCAGGCCATTGTCTTTAGCCATTGCGGTGATCCGCTCACGGTTAAGGCGACTCTCTTCCAAGCTACGATTGTATTTTCTCGCACCATAGTCGTTATTGTTTTCGCCTTCTTGTGGCATATCAGGGTTTAGAAAAAACGGATGCCAAACAATGTCTACCTTGTCTTGCAAGCCTGTTTCTGCTATTGCTTGCGTAAGTCGTTTATAGCCAATGGCGCACCATGGGCAAACCACATCTGAAACAAAATCAATTCTAATTTTTTCCATGTTAACCGCCTCTCTATATTGAATGTAATTAATCATTGAGCTTATTGTGGCGTAATTACGAAAAGAGATAATCAGAGATATTTACCTATCATTGTGGTAAAAAAGGAAACAATGAAAGTTTATGGTGTAATATGCTCATCTTGAAACTTAGCCTAAAGTGCACTTGAAAATGATTGCGGTAATAGCGGCATCACTCCAGATAGCCAAAAACAAATAAACTCAAGCAGGACGATTAAAATGGACATTGCCAAAAGATTGGATCTCTTCTTAGATGTAGTAAAACAAGGCTCTTACACTAAAGCAGCCAATTTAAGACAGATAGACCGTTCCGCTTTATCAAAGCAGATTATGATTTTGGAAAAGGAGTTGGGCATTCGTTTACTTAACCGTTCTACGCGCTCTTTATCACTCACCGAGGCAGGCAAAGAAGTGCTAAAACAGGCCGAATCGGTCAGGCAAACTGTTTCGGATACCTATCGAATTGTGGAAAGTTTTAACAACGAACCTAAAGGGTTGTTACGTATTACCAGCCCCACCTTATTTGGCAAGTTGTACGTGCATAAAGTGGTTAAAAAGTTTATGCGTACTTACCCCGAAGCGCATATTCATCTCACGCTCGATAATCAAAAGCTAAAACTCATTGAAGAGCGTTACGACTTGGCTTTTAGAATCGGTAACCTAGGTGATTCTAACCTAATCGCTAAAAAGCTAGCAGATAACCATCCTGTGATATTAGCTTCAGAAGACTTTATTAAAGAACATGGCCAACCAAAAACACCCGAAGAATTGATTAAACTACCTGCGGTATTTTATGCCAGTGACGGTTTGGTAGTGAATCGCATTCCAATGATTGAAAGCCTGAGCAGTGGTGAGGCTAAATCTTGGGAATTTCAGGGGCATTATCGGGTGAATGAGCCAGAGTTGATTATTGATGCCGTGCGTTCAGGCTTGGGCTTTGCGGTGGTGGGGCGCTATATGCTGGATAAACCGCTGAGTGAGTTAGGCTTAGTTCCACTGTTAACGAACTATCAGTTTCCGGATTATTTTGGAGGAATTTATGCCGTCTATCCTCATCGCAATCCCACTCTGCTAGTCAATAAATTTATTGAAATGATGCAAGATGAAATTGGTGACATTAAGTAGGTACAATGGCCGTTTATAGATTAAGGAATTGCGTGCTATTACTAGAGTAAATAAAACTTTGGCGACTGTTAGTGATAAGTCGTTAATGTCAGGATTGTTGATGTTAACGACTGACTTCTCTTTACGTCAGTTGAAAGCCAAAAGAGGGCGTAAGCTTTGTTATACCATGAACATATTAAGGACGATTTTAACCCAAGTAACTAGATATTTGAGTGTTCGAGTTGGTCATTGCAATTGTTATGGGTAGCCTGATCTTTAATAAAGTGTACCTGACCCTACTTAATATAAGCTCAAGTATCAGCCATTACAAATCACGCTTTAACATTTTTAAGTAATGCTCAACACCTATGTTTGCTGCATCAACTGCACCGGCAACATAGCCCGGAAATTGCACCGACCATTCACTACTAATACCTACTAAATTTTGATGCCACGGGCCATTTTGCGCTGTTATGTCAGGTGCTGGCGCATGTGCGCTCGCTGCGTGTGTATCTAGCGACGTTGCTGTGAGTGGGTCTTGTGCCCAGTCTTTAATAATATCGGCTTTTGGTGTGGCAGCTTGTGCGCCAAAAAGCCTGACCAATTGCGCTCTACAATGTGTGATTAAATCTTCATTACTAATGCGTTTTCGACCATCGGCAGGTATACCAATAAAGCCAAATAATGCGGCTTGGCCTTCTGGGTTTGATGCGTCGTGTATTTCAGCCATTGGCCCAACGCTGCTGCGGGCGCTGCCCGATAATTCTTCCTCGCGCCAAAATGGCTTGTTGTATACAGCAATATACTTAGCGTGCGGTGCCATCCAGGTTGCGGTGTTTTGCCACTGTGTTACTAAATTGCTTGGCAATGCAGGGGTAAACGTTATTTGGCTTACGGCTAAGCGTGGCGGCAGCGCAAGCATTACGTGCTCCACATTTACCTGATTATTTACTTGGTTATTTGCTGTGTTTGAGGTGCTAAAGTTAATTTCAATATTACCGTTTTGATTAGTAATTGTGTTTACCAAAGTGCCAGTAACTATTTGTTTGTTGCTAAGCTTTGCGTGTAAGGCATTAATGAGAGTGCCCATGCCACCTTTTAATCGCATAGAGGTAGGAGAGTGCGTATAACCGCGCATCGCTGTTGGCGGCTGCGTATGTGAGCGCTCTACTAAAGTATTGCCTTGCTCGTACTGGGCAAATGTTTCTAGGTTTAGCGTTTTAATAATGGCATTTAATTGCGGCTGAAACTCTGGCCAAAACCATGTTGGGCCAAGGTCAAAGTTATTTGTTGTAGCTTGCGAAAGGCTTGTAAAGCCCATAATACGCCCACCTAATTGGGCTCTGGCTTCAAGCAATATGTAATCGGTAATGCCTTGTTGCTCTAACTGGTAAGCTGCATACAAGCCGCTTAATCCACCGCCTATAATCGCAATTTTTGTACGCATTATTTAGCCTCCACAGCCTATGTTTTTAAAATTACCTACTTTAAGGTAAATTTTAGCGCTATTGCTTCCCGCTAATATTAACGCTTTGCTATTGCTTGGCAGCCTAAGCCAGCTTCCTTTTGAATATTCTACCTCGTTATGTACTACGCTGCCGCTCAGTACAAATAACTCTAAGGCATTATGTGCATTTACATTATCAAATAGGGGCTGCTGCGGTACTAACTTTACCAGTTTAGTTACTTCGTTATCATCTTTATAAAGCGGGCATATAGTGCGGTTGTTTTGTGTTATCCACGTAGCCGGATCGTCTGTATTTATGCGCACTGGGGCGGTTTCTGTTACGCACATTTGCCACAGTTTTACAAAAATTGTTGCGCCACTTTTACTCTTAGGTGCATGTGAAGACCCTGGCGGGTTTCGTAAATAAAAGCCTTGTGGGTAGTCGCCCGACTCATCTGAAAAGGTGCCCGAAAGTACCATTATTTCTTCTCCGCCTGGGTGAGCATGACTTGGAAAAGTAGACTCAGGCGCGTAGCGTACTACGCTTGTTGCTCTGGCTTTTTCAGCGCCTATTCTGTCGAGCATTACGCGCTCAACACCCGCCTGAGGCGATGTTTGCCAACTATATTGACTTGGCAGCATTAAAGCGTGTTGTGAAAAATCTGAATTGACTCGCATTTATCCAACCTAAATAAAATAAGAGCAATAATGTATGTTATTGCTCTATAAATTTACGCTTATTAAGCGCTTTGTAATTGTGCGTGCATCATTGATATTAGTTACGACCTGCCATTACACCGCCGTCAACATCCCATACGGCACCCGTTACCCAAGCGGCTTTGTCGCTGAGTAAAAACGCAATGGTATTGGCGACATCTTCGCTTGTACCTACACGGCCAATTGGGTGGAAGCTGTTAAAACCTTGCAGGGCATCGTTTACTTCTGCTTTAGGAATAAAACCTTCGTAAATTGGCGTTTGTACAACCGCTGGCGATACTGCATTAACGCGAATATTGTGTGCTGCTAATTCCATTGCCAAATGTTTAGTTAGCGCATGTAAACCTGCTTTAGCCATTGAATATGCCGACGATGGTGTAGCGGCAATAGCTTGCTTACCCCACATAGAACCCACATTTACAATGGCGCCTGCGCGTTTTGCTGCCACTAAATTAGCGGCTACTTTTTGAGTAATAAAAAACAAGGCGCGGTTAATTTGCATGTACTGATCGTAATCAGCCGCTTCGTGCTCTAAAAATGGTTTAGGGAAAAACACACCAGCGGCATTTACCAGTAAATCGACGTCTGCGTGGTCTTGTGAAAGTGTGTTAATTAAGTTTTGCACGCCTTCATCGCTGGTTAAATCAGCGGTTAACACCTCAACAGTACCTAAAGCTGATAGCTGCTCTTTTGCTGCTTGGGCTTTTTCTTTACGGTGGCCAACAATGACAGCCTGGCCGCCTTGCTCTAAAATTAATCGAGCCGTTTCAAAACCCATGCCGCTAGTGCCGCCAATAACGAGTAATTTTTTACCTGAAAACTGCTTAGTCATCATCATTTCTCCAAGCGCCACTATGCGCTGTATTTGTTATATAAATAAAAAGTATTGAGTTGCCTAATAGCAAGTAACTTGCTGTTTGGCTTGGGAGGTATTTTTTACTTATTTACTTGCTTTAACAAACGAGATAATCTGAATCATCAATAAAGAAAAAGTTTATCGCATGAAATCACCTATACATCTCAATGCATTAAAAGCGTTTGAAGCAAGTGCAAGGCACCAAAGTTTTTCAGCGGCAGCTGATGAGCTAAACGTAACGCCTGCAGCCGTTGGGCAGCTGGTTAAAACATTGGAAGAGTGGTTAGACACGCCGTTGTTTCATAGAATGAGCTCGGGTAAAACACGGCTAATAACCACCGAAACCGCGCAAAGTGCCTTGCCATTAATACGCGAAGGGTTTGATAAACTCGCCCAAGGGCTGGACGTTTTAAAAGACAATGCGATTAGCGGTGTATTAACGGTTGCAGTAAGTCCTGCATTTGCTGCGAAATGGTTATTACCTAGGTTGCATCACTTTCAAGAAATATGTGCGCAAACCAATGTAAATTTAAATACTAATTTAAAACCGGTTGATTTTTCAGATCAGCGTATAGATGTAGGCATACGCTTTGGCGTAGGTAATTGGCAAGGCTTGAGCGCAGAAAAACTAATGGATGAAGAAGTATATCCGGTATGCTCCCCTAAATTTTTAGAAGACTCAAACCGCTTAAATACCATTGATAAACTATTGAACGAAACCCTGATACACGATCAGTCAATGGATGACCATACGGGTTTTCCGTCTTGGTCAGCGTGGTTAAAAAAAGCCGGAGTAACAGGGCCTTTAACTACTAAAAGCATTCAAATAAATAACTCAGCGGCTGTATTGCAGTCAGCTATTGACGGCCACGGCGTAGCTTTAGCGCGCAGTGTTATGGCTAAAGATGACCTAGCTGCAGGGCGGTTGGTCAGGTTGTTCCCAAATATTTATTTTGAATCACCTTTGGCGTATTACGTTGTTTACCGCCCCGAATGTGCTGAGCTGCCAAGAATACACGCATTTAAAGAATGGCTTTTTAAAGCGGTAGCAACAGCTGCAATTAAAAGTGAATGATTTTTATCTAACTTGTATTTTTCATTAAAGAAAATATTTACTTTAATGAGGGGGGGTAGCAACAGCATATTGGGTTGGTTTTTCCTATTTTAACGATTTAAATTAGTTATGGAATTTAATGAGACGCGATTGATATGAACTGCGGATACGGCTTGAAATAGCAATGTTCGAATTGCAGTTTTCAAATAGCTGAGTAATACCCAGTGGGTTAATTTATTGTACGGCTTAAAATGCTCTATCCATCCAATTTATGTGTTATGTTCGATCTACATAGTCAGATATTTTTCAGCAATTACTCATACATTATCTTACTGTTTTACACCATGTAAGAATCAATTAAAGACCTTGAGTACGAGTCGTTACATTTCTTAAAAAAAGAGCAAAAATTTAATCAGTCTGATGGTGGTATTTAGTTAATTTTTATTAGTTTAAGTAGCTCTGTCATAAAAGTGATCAGCCATGAACTCGTTGTACTTAACCTGAACTCTGGATAATGAGTGCTCGATACTCAAGTGAATCAAAAGCTTAGGTGATAAAGTAAATGTTATAGCAATGTGAACATCTCCAATAGGGAGCATTGAGCAAGTGCTGCTTATCCAGAACTCAGGTTACTTAAATCTTTTTCGACATCACAATAGCGTCTTCATAGCCAAATCCGCTGTTACTTGGGTAGTAACCGGTTCTTCGTGATATTTCTTTAAAACCTTGATTGATATAAAGCATTTGAGCACTAATGTTTTTTGCTCGCACTTCTAAGAAAATCGTTGAAGTAGTAAGCTGTTTACAATGTTTAAAAAACTGTAGTAATAATGCTTTACCATAGCCGCTACCTTGTTGCTCTGGGTCAACACAAATATCCATCAAGGTAGATTCGCCAGCCACATGCTCCCCAACATAAAAGCCAACAATAACTTGGTCAACAATTAAGTATTCACCAAAATACCGGCCATCAATACAGCTTCTAAATGTTTTATCACTCCAGGGATGTGGATGACAAGCAAGCTCGATTACCATGAGTTTTTCTACTATTTCCTGCGTTACAGGGTGGAATGTGGTATTGGTTGCTTGTGTCATGTTGAACTTAAAGATCCTAGTGATTGCCATAAGGCTTTTTTTAATGCAGGTGAGTTAGCAAGTGTTGTTAAAACAGGGGTTTTAAGACAGTTATGTTTGAATTCAATCGCTGAATTTTCGCTGAATTTCCAATTAATAATACCGAGATCTATTTGATCATTAGCAATCGATATATCAGCGCTGCTGGCGCCAATACTGAGAATAATGTCTTTAAAAAGTTGCTGTTTAAGTAAAACATCTAAGTCTATGGCTACTTTATCGCTGATGCTCGTCTGTTGAGTTTGGCTAGGGTTAGAATCAGAATGTACTACCGATGAAGCTGATGTATTTTCAGGTGCAGAGCTAGCCTGGTCGATTTCATTGCTATTTTTCTTGCTTTGCACAGCGTTTGATGAAGTTGAGCTAGTGTTGGTCAACTCACGTCTTTGCCAAACAGTAATGCCCATGGCTTGTAATATATTAAACTGTCGTTTGTTAATGCTCATATTAATACCAATTGAAATAAATAATCGATCATTTTAAGGCGGTTTAAATCGTCAATAACTGTGTTGTTTTCAATCCCAATAGCCCGCTATTACTCAATCAAACGCCTTATTCTTGAACAATTTATCCTCGCTTAAAATTGGTCAATAACTTATTACATTTGGTATAATTTAGCTATGGTTAAAATCACGGTTATCATGACAGAATTTTTAAATGGGAAAAACTAGAATCTGCAAAAGTAGAGCAATTAGCTGACAAAACGACAGATTATGTCATTTGAGATTAAGACCTCAACACCGTAACCTAAAAAAGTATAAAAGATGATGTAAGACGGTAAGATAGAAAATAATACAGACAATAGTATAAGTTAATACTAGAAAAGAAAATGGCAGGGGTGGAGAGATTCGAACTCCCAACCGTCGGTTTTGGAGACCGCTGTTCTACCAATTGGAACTACACCCCTGCAACGGATTCGAATTATACTGATGCCAAGCCAAAGGTAAAGCGCAATTTTAAAATAAATGACTGTTCGGCTAAATAAACAGCATATTTACGCATTTTTACACTTTACCAAGTGGTTTTGTTGGTTTATTAGCCAGCTCGCCAATAACAAAAGCGCGACTTCTCAGGATATGGATAAACATCAGCAAATACGCCTTTGGCAACATTGGCTTGGCAGTCTTGCCAATACTTTGCTTCTAACAAGTTAGCATGATGACCTAAAAAGGCTTGTCGGTAGCGGTTGTTTGCTAGGGCAAAGGTTGCTATTTCTTCTGGAAAGACATCACCAGGGGCTACCGAGTACCATGGCTCGGCCGCATAAATTTGTTCTTCTGTTACAGGCTCTGGCTTAACGCGAAAGTTAACTTCGTTCATGTAAGTTATTTCATCATAATCATAAAAAATAACCCGTCCGTGTCGAGTAACACCAAAATTTTTCAGTAACATATCACCAGGAAATATATCAGCGGCAATTAATTGTTTAATGGCTTTGCCGTAGCCATACATTGCGCTGTCAATTTGTTCATCAGTGGCTTTGGCTAAATATAAATTAAGCGGGGTCATTTTACGTTCTATGTACATATGTTTAATGATCACTAAATTATCTTCATATCGGAGCAACGAAGGGGCAACCGTAGTTAATTCGTCAAGCAGCTCTTCTGAAAAACGGTCTTTAGGAAAGGCAACTTCTGAATATTCCATGGTATCGGCCATTCTGCCTACTCGATCATGTAGCTTAACTAAGCGATACTTGCCTTTAACGTCGTCTCTACTCATATTTTTACTGGGTGAGAATTTATCTTTAATAATTTTAAAAACATAAGGATAAGAAGGCAGCATAAATACTGACATGACCATGCCTTTAATGCCCGGTGCTAGTTCAAGTTTGTCGTCGCTGTTTTCAAGATGATTTAAAAACTCACGATAAAACTGTGTTTTGCCTTGCTTATGAAAACCAATGGCAGAATATAAGTCAGCACTAGTTTTGTGAGGGATCAAGCGACTTAAAAACTCAACTAGGGCTCGCGGGTGCTGACAATCCACAAAGAAGTAAGCTCGAGCAAAACCAAATACTACAGCCATGTGCTCACCTTTTGTGATTAAGGCATCGATAAAGAGCCCGGCTTTTTCGGTGTTTAGCAAAGAGATAATAAATGGTGTTTCGCCTGCTGGTGAAATTACTCGTCCGATAATATAGGCACCCTTATTGCGATAAAAAACAGAATCTAAAATATCGAATTGTAAATCTGAAGGTTTATAGTGTGTTTTATCCGCTTGTTTACGAAACTTAGCAATTAGAGTATTAATATCTTTTTTCAGGTGCGCAAAAGGTACAGAAAAATTTCTGCTTTGCATGATTTTACTGATGGTTTTAAATAAGCCTTGTTCTTCAGGGAAATAACTGGTGTATATGGTTGGCGTAGGCAATGCGTCTAAGCGTGTTGCCGTTGACTGCACAAAAATATAAGCATTGTGGTAATACTCGCGATCAAATAAATGACAAAAAATAGAATTGTAAAAGCTTTCGGCTAGTTCTGGTTGTGGGTGCTTACTTAGCAACTCGATATAACAACTTTTAACGATTTTCCAAAGTTGGTCATCAAGTTCGCCGATGGCAAAGCCTTCTTTAAGTGTTGCGAGTGTTTCGTCTATGCGCTGGTCGTAAAAGTCGGTACGATCTTTTGCGGCAATTTGTATCTCGCGCCATAGGCGAAGTTCAAAGCGTTGCTTTGCAGTTTGTGTAATTTCACTATAAAGATAAATATGACGTTCAAAGCCGTTGATGATAGTTTTTGCGATGGCGAAAGCGAGATTTTTCATAAGCATATCTTCGTTAGTTGTTTGATTTCAGCATACGTTAAAATGAATCATTTAGGTGATTATTTTTAAACTATAGTCGCTATTTATTATCGTGATACCTTGAACAAAAAAAACGTGTGATATTACAGAGCTAAACAAGGATATTTGGTGAAGTAATGAGACTGAGTTATTCAAGTTAATGCTTGCTATTCGTGCCGTGCAGCACTAAAATTACGCGTTTTTTACCTATAAACTAGTTTATTACTCATGCGCGTTGCTGATTTTTCATTTGAATTACCCGAAGAGCTTATCGCTCGTTACCCAAAAGCCAATCGTTCAGCTAGTCGATTAATGACGCTAAACGGTAATAGCGGTGAACGTAAAGATGAATCTTTTACAGATTTGATTAACCATTTAGAAGCTGGCGATTTATTGGTATTTAACAATACCCGTGTTATTCCTGCTCGCATGTTTGGTCAAAAGGACAGCGGTGGAAAGTTAGAAGTATTAGTCGAGAGGCTACTCGACGAGCATCGAGTGTTAGCGCATATTCGCTGTAGTAAATCACCTAAACCAGGCAGTGAAATATTATTAGAAGGTAAAGTTAAAGCGACAATGGTTGCTCGACATGACGCACTTTTTGAGCTTGAATTTCATGGTGAACAGTCCGTTTTATCAATATTAGACGACGTTGGCCACATGCCATTACCGCCTTATATTGACCGTCCAGATGAAGACAGCGACCGAGAACGTTATCAAACCGTTTATAACGAAAAGCCAGGCGCGGTAGCTGCACCTACTGCCGGTTTGCATTTTGATGATGCCTTAATGGCACAACTTAAAGCGAAAGGTGTTGATTTTGCTTTTGTAACTTTGCATGTTGGTGCCGGCACTTTTCAACCAGTAAAAGTTGATGAAGTGGCTGACCATATTATGCATGCTGAATACGTCGAGGTTCCGGCTAGCGTTGTTACACAAATTGAGCAAACCAAGGCAAATGGCAAACGCGTTATCGCGGTAGGCACAACGTCGGTGCGTTCTTTAGAGAGCGCGGCAAAAGTTGCCAAAGAAGAGGGTAGACCTTTCAGTGAATTTTATGGTGATACCGATATTTTTATTACACCCGGCTATGAATTTCAGATTGTTGATGCGTTGATCACTAATTTTCATTTGTCTGAATCAACGTTATTAATGTTAGTTAGTGCTTTTTCGGGTTATGAAAACATAATGGCGGCTTATCAGCATGCTGTTGAACAAGAGTATCGTTTTTTCAGCTACGGCGATGCTATGTTGCTAACGAAGAAAGAGCTAACGTCAGACAAGTAAAAAATTAATCATTACAAGTATAGTTATACCAATTGATTTAATGAATCGATCAATTTTAAACGAGGATAAATTTTCAGTAGCAAGGCGCTTGATTGACCAATAGCAGGCTATTGGGATTGAAAGCAACGTAGATACTGGATATTTAAACCGCTTTAGAATGAGCGATTGTTTATATCAGTTGGTATTAGCTTGCGTGCTAACACTTTAAACGAAAAAGCTGCTAGCCTGTTTCGCTAGTGGGCGAAGGATATAATATGACAGAAAAGAAAGATAAAACCCCGATGCGTTATGAGTTGCTAAAAACTGACGGCAAAGCTCGACGTGGTCGCCTAACGTTTGATCGCGGTACAGTAGAAACCCCTGCATTTATGCCGGTTGGAACATACGGTACAGTTAAAGGCATGAAAACTGAAGAAGTAGCTGACACGGGTGCAGAAATTCTTTTAGGAAATACCTTTCACTTAATGTTGCGTCCGGGCACTGAAATTATAGAGCAGCATGGCGGCTTACATGGTTTTATGAACTGGGATAAACCTATTTTAACTGACTCAGGCGGTTTTCAAGTATTTAGCTTAGGCAAAATGCGCAAAATTACTGAAGAGGGTGTGAAGTTTAGCTCGCCAGTTAATGGTGAGAAAATCATGCTAACGCCAGAGCGATCAATGGAAGTTCAGCAGAGTTTAGATTCAGATATTGTGATGATATTTGATGAATGTACGCCATACCCAGCAAGCCATGAAGAATCTAAAGTCTCGATGGAGCTTTCATTACGTTGGGCACAACGCTCAAAAGATGCTCATGAAGGTAATCAAAACGCTTTGTTTGGTATTGTTCAAGGCGGTATGTATGAAGATTTACGTGAAGTATCGGTTAATGGCTTAACAAGCATTGGCTTTGATGGCTATGCCATTGGCGGTTTATCGGTAGGTGAACCTAAAGAAGATATGATCAGAATATTAGATCATACCGCACCCTTGATACCGGAAAATAAACCCCGATATCTTATGGGAGTAGGTAAGCCTGAAGATTTAGTTGAAGGTGTTCGTCGCGGTATTGATATGTTTGATTGTGTTATGCCAACACGTAATGCACGTAACGGACATTTATTTGTTACTAATGGCGTAATTAAAATTAGAAATGCTCGTCATAAAACAGATCCAGGTCCATTAGATGCTGAATGTGACTGTTACACCTGTAAAAATTACTCGCGTGCCTACTTACATCATTTAGATAAATGTAATGAAATTTTAGGTTCGCAATTGAATACGTTGCATAATTTACGTTTTTACCAACGTGTTATGCAAGGATTGCGTAATGCTATAGAGCAAGGCAAACTAGAAGAGTTTGTTGCCGAATTCTACGCGCTTCGCGATTTACCTGTGCCACCATTAGCTGGTTCTCCAGCTGCTGAAGCAACAGAGTAAAATAAAAAATTTAAACCATCACTTTATAAAATTTAATTAGAAACAATAACAAGAGGTATTTATGAGTTTATTTATTAGTCAAGCCCACGCTGCTGCTGCACCTGCTCAAGGCGCTGATGGTATGTCAATGTTGATCATGCTAGCGGTATTTGGTTTAGTGTTTTACTTTATGATTTATCGTCCACAAGCAAAACGTGTAAAAGAGCATAAAAGCTTAATGTCTGAGTTATCAAAAGGTGATGAAGTACTTACACAAGGTGGCATTGTAGGTAAAATTGTTAAAGTTTCTGACGAAAAAGACTTTATTGTAGTTAGCATTGCTGAAGGTACTGAAGTAACAGTACAAAAAGGTGCTGTTAATGCGGTATTACCTAAAGGTACAATGAAGTCTCTATAAGAGGTTTTGTTGGCTTTTCGCTATAATTTTTAAAGGTGCTCATTGATAGATTTCAATAGAGTGCCTTTTGCAATTTATGGCGTTAGCGATAATAAAATTATAATAAACTTTCGCGTTTGCATTTATCTAAGTGTTGTTGCGTGATTCAAAAAGAAAATAGGGTGATATTGTGTTAAACAAATATCCATTATGGAAAACATTAATGGTGCTATTTATAGTTGCTATTGGTGCTTTGTATGCGTCTCCTAACCTTTATGGTGAAGATCCCGCGGTACAAATTTCTGGCTTGCGCGGTATAGAAACAAACGCTGCAACCTTAGACGTAATTAAAGCAAAATTGGATGAGAGTAAAATTTCATACGCAAGTATCGAAATGGAAGGCGGTCAAATTTTAGCTCGCTTTAAAGATACAGAACAACAACTACGTGCACGTGATTTACTTGATGAAAGCATTGGTGATGAATATTCTGTTGCTTTAAACTTAACGCCTGCAACACCTGAATGGTTAGCTACTCTTGGCGGTACGCCAATGAAGTTAGGTTTAGATTTAAGTGGTGGTGTTAGCTTCTTAATGGAAGTTAACATGAAAGAAGCCATTAATAAGGCGCAAGAGAGTTTAGTTGACGACTTTAGAACGGGTTTACGTGGTGAAAAAATCCGCTACCGTTCAGTAAAACAAGTTGATGACGCTATAGCTGTTAAATTTCGTAATATCGAAGATTTAGACCAAGCAGAATCTTTTTTAGAAAAGCAAAATCAAAGTTTATTATTTGTTAGCGATGAAGATTCTTTAACGCTAACGGCTAGAATGACTGAGCAAAAATTAAAAGAAACACGCGAATATGCTCTTCAGCAAAACATAACGATTATTCGTAATCGTGTGAATGAGCTAGGTGTTGCTGAACCATTAGTTCAGCGCCAAGGTCAAAAGCATATTGTTATTGAATTACCGGGTGTTCAAGATACTGCAAAAGCAAAAGAAATTTTAAACGCAACGGCAACTATTGAGTTTCGATTAGTTGATACTGATGGTGACTTAGGTGCGGCGCTTAACGGTCGTGTTCCGGGTAGTTCTCAGTTATTAAAAGAGCGTAACGGCCAACCGGTATTATTGAAAAAACGTGTAATGCTAACGGGTGATCACATTGTTGATGCCGGTTCTAGCTTTGACGAATACAGCCGCCCACAAGTAAATATTACCTTGGACTCTGCTGGCGGTAGCAAAATGTCTAACGGCACTAAAAATAGCATTGGCAAGCCAATGGCGACTGTATTTATAGAATACAAGCCCACTGATCGTGTTGATTCTGAAGGTAATACTGTTTTCGAAAAAGTTGAAGAAGTGATCAGTGTTGCTACGATTCAAGCTCGACTTGGTAAAACCTTCCGTATTACCGGTGCTGGCAGCCAAGCTGAAGCACATAATTTAGCGCTATTGTTACGAGCTGGTGCGTTAATAGCGCCAATTCAAATAGTTGAAGAGCGTACAGTTGGACCTACATTAGGTGCAGAAAACGTTCAGCTAGGTTTCCAAGCCATTATGATGGGCTTTGGTTTAGTTTTCTTATTTATGCTGATTTATTACCGTGCATTTGGTGTTGTTGCTAACTTAGCCCTAGGTGCTAACTTAGTACTTATTGTTGGTGTTATGTCGATGATCCCAGGCGCAACATTAACCCTACCAGGTATGGCTGGTATTGTATTAACTGTTGGTATGGCCGTAGATGCAAACGTACTTATTTTTGAGCGTATTCGTGAAGAAATACGAGCAGGTAAATCGGTGCAACAATCAATTCATCAAGGTTACGATGCTGCTTTCTCAACCATTATTGACGCCAACATTACCACGTTAATTGCTGCGCTGATTTTATTCGCCGTTGGTACAGGGCCAATTAAAGGTTTTGCCGTAACATTATCAATTGGTATTCTTACCTCAATGTTTACTGCTGTAGTGGGTACTCGAACAGTTGTTAACGCTGTTTGGGGTGGTAAACGTCTCGACAAATTGTCAATATAAGGCTTCAATAATATGCAAATTTTACAATTAAAAGAGACTGTTGCCTTTATGCGCTTCCGCAAAGTTGCGGTGGTATTTAGTCTTATTCTGATGGCTGCTTCTATTTTTTCATTAGCGACCAATAAACTTAACTTCGGTTTAGATTTTACCGGTGGTACCTTAATCGAAGTTGGTTTTGAACAAGCGGCAGATTTGAACAAAATTCGCGCTATGATGGACTCAAACGGCTACGATGACGCTGTTGTACAATTGTACGGTTCAAGTCGTGACGTAGTTATTCGTTTAGCAACGCGTGAAGACGTAAAAGCTGAAATGCTAGGTAACCAAGTACTTGATATTCTTCAAGCAGGTACCGGGCAAACTATCGACATGCGTCGTATCGAGTTTGTTGGTGCGAGTGTTGGTGATGAACTAGCAGAGCAGGGCGGTTTAGCTATGCTAACGGCGCTTATATGTATTTTGGTTTATGTTGCATTTCGTTTTGAATGGCGTTTTGCTTTAGGCTCTGTTATCGCATTATTTCATGATGTTTTACTTACCTTAGGCTTGTTTTCGGTACTGCAACTTGAATTTGATTTAACCGTACTAGCGGCAATATTAGCGGTAATAGGTTACTCACTTAACGATACCATTGTTGTCTCGGATCGTATTCGAGAAAACTTCAGAAAAGTGCGAGAAGGCACACCTGAAGATGTTATTAATATCTCGTTAACGCAAACATTATCACGTACGGTTATTACCTCAATTACTACGCTATTAGTACTTGCTGCTTTATTCTTTAAAGGTGGAGCATTAATACATGGTTTTGCTACGGCATTACTTTTAGGTGTTTTTGTTGGTACTTATTCATCTGTTTATGTTGCTAGCTCGGTTGCATTAGCATTAGGTATTTCGAAAGAAGACTTAATTCCTGAAGTAATTGAAAAAGAAGGCGCTGATCAAGAAGAAATGAGACCTTAATCAACTTAAGGTTTAGCTCTCTAGGTTTTTAAGACTCAGTGTTCTAAAAATAAAAACGGCTCGCATTATGCGAGCCGTTTTTTATTAGCAATCATTAATGTATATTTGCAGCTTTATAACCACTTCTGATATTCACTAAGGTTACTTTGTTCTAATGCTGCTTTAAGCAATTTTATTGTATTAGCATTTGGGTCTGCATTAATACTTTGTTGCCACTTTGCTCTGGCTTTTTTTCTTTCACTTTTGTTCTTAATTTTATCTGCGGCTATCGCCCGTAAAAACCACTTCCAGCCACCATCAACCTTAAAGTCAATTAACCTCGTTGAGATATCGAAGGCGTTTTGCCATTGCTCTTGATATAACGCCACTAAAACAGCATTTTCTAAAATATACGATTCCTCTTCACCACTGGCAATACTGCTACCTTTTTGAAAGTCATCTAGGGCATTAGCAAACATTTTCTGCTCAATGTATAAAAAACCTCGGGTATTGAAATAGTTTGCCAGTACTTCGCTAAAAGGAAGTTCACTTTCAATATTAATCGCGGTCGTTTGAGCTTCTGTGGCAGCGACAATATTACCTTGCTTCGCCAAAATTTCTGACTTTACTGAGTAGGGGGTTGAGATATTTCCCTTAAGTTCAATCGATCTATTTATAGCCTGCAGGGCAGGGGCTAGCTTGTTGGCAGCTGACAACTCCGCTGCTTGGGTTAAATAGTAAACGTTATCTTTAAGGGTGCTATAGCTCTTATCTTTTTGATATGACTCTAAAGCTTTTTGTTGCTCAGGTGAACTGCGACGATTAACCTTTTTAGCAATAACATCGGTTATTAATTGCTGTTGAATTTCTTTAACGGTTATGCCACTTTTTTCATAAATATTTTGTCTAATAGCTCTCATTTCAACTTCTATTTGATCTAAACGATCGACCAACTTTTTATTTTCAGTAATTTGCTGTGTTAATTGGTTGTTTAAACTTGAAATAGAGATACCAAATAAGCCAATGAGTATCAGTAAAACAACAATGAATATTAGCGTTTCGACTTTGAATTGTTGTTTACTTTTTATATTCATTTCTTTGTACAAATCATCTATTTTTTGTACTGTTTGAAGTTCAGAACCTGTGGTTTTCATCATAGTATCCTTTTTAATTAACCTGAACTCTGGATAATGAGTGCTTGATACTCAAGTGAATCAAAAGCTTAGGTAGTAAAGTAAATGCTATAGCAAGGTGAACATCACGAATTTACACCATCAATGCTTCATTTTATGCCATTTCCTAGGCAAAACGTTTATGAATAGCACGCTATTTATCGACGTTTTAACGCAGATAACGGCTTGAAAGCGAGCATTGAACAAGTGCTGCTTATCCAGAGTTCAGTTTATTTAGATTGACACATTTTATTAATTAGCTCTTCTCCACCCTGCTTTAAACAGGCGCTTTTTTGCATAAATTCGAAGGCAACTTGGGGTTGTTCTATATCGATATGAAAAATGGCGATATTGCAGGAATTTTTACAGCACCAACACTTTTGAATTTGGTACAGAGAATACATTAACACGATAGAAAATATGGTGCCTGTGCCGAGTAATTCAGTGATTTTATCAACTAAAGAGCTAGTTACAAGTAAGTAAAAAATAATAATAATTGAGATAATAGACGCGATTAATAATGTAATTTGAAACTTTAGATAGAAGCTAAGACCTGATTTTGTGCTATCTATGTAACGATTAGCCGCTTTCGCATACAGTGTGTATTGTTAAGCTGGAATATGAGTATCCATGTTTTTCACCTTTTTATCCTTAACTGCATCATCAATAACTATAGTAAAGCCTATATAAATCGCAATTATCGACTCTTGGTGATATTTCAGTTTATTGTACGTAGGTGGGCGCAATAAAAAAGCCAGCTAATAAATTAGCTGGCTTTTAGGCTTTCATAAAAGGTGTTTGAAGATTTACTACAACTGAGACTGGATGTAATTCTGTAATCCGATAGTTTTAATGAGGCCTAGTTGTTGTTCTAACCAAAAAGCATGGTCAACTTCGGTATCATCAAGTAGCTTTTCAAGGATTTCGCGAGTAACGTAATCTTTTTCTTGTTCACATAGTGCTATTGCAGATCTTAGTGCCTTAGCTACGTCATATTCCACGTTTAAATCACTTTGTAGCATTTCAGGAACAGTTTTACCAATGTTAATACCTGCGCGTGTTTGCATGTCAGGTATGCCTTCTAAAAAGAGTATGCGTTGTATTAGCATAGACGCATGTAACTTTTCATCGTCAAATTCGTGATCAATGCGTTCGAACAGTTTATTAATGCCCCAGTCTTCATACATACGTGAATGTATAAAATATTGATCCATAGCGGCTAGTTCATATGACAGCAGGCCATTTAACGCAGAAATTATTTGTGTATTACCTTTCATTTTACTTTTCCTTCTAATTGTTTTGGCGATAACAAAACTAAAGCTGCGCTTGAATGTATTTTTCAATACCCATAGCATCAATTTGATATTGCTGAGTTTCTAGCCAATCTAAGTGCTCTTCTTCGTCATTTAAAATGCCGTCTAACATTTCACGACTGACATAATCTTGCTCTTGTTCACAAACAGTAATAGCGTTGCGAACGATGGCAATTTGAGCCGTTTGAAAACCACTGTCACAGTTGATCATTTCTTGAGTATGTTCACCAATAGCAAGTGGAGCTAATTGTTGTAAATTAGGTAAACCTTGGAGAAATAATATACGTTCAATAACTTTGTCGGCTTGCTTCATATCGAGGATCGATTTTTTGTAGCACTTACTGTTTAAGGCATTGATCCCCCAGTTTTTATACATACGGGCATGCAGAAAGTATTGATTAATAGATGTAAGTTCACTGGTAAGCACTTTATTAAGTATTGCCAGTACAGTTGAATTGCCTTTCATAATAGCCTCAAATTTAAACGGTTTAAATATTGGCTATAAGTATAGAAAGATACACAGAAATTGCAAAGGTTAAATTGTAAAATACCTTTAAAAACAACGGTTTGATAATGTTAATCGTTATCAGTTGTAATTAGGTTTTTAATAGAGATTGGTTTAGCCCACTTCTTTAAATAAGCTTTCATCCATAATGGTGGTATCAATAATATTTTGAGCAACTTTAACGCAAGTGCCACACTGCGAACCTAACGGTAAGTGCTGCTTTAGCTCACGAATAGACCCGACACCAGATTCAGTGACTAATTGTTTAATTTGATGATCTGTAATGCCCTTGCAAATACAAACAAACATAATAAAATTTCGCTCAAGATTGATAACGCGATTGATAATAGTTCTTATTTGGATTCATTTCAACAATTAATTTGATCTTTTTTACTACTTTCCTGAAAAATATCATCATTTTTTTTGCAATTTATACAGGCTGAATTTTAATCATTAAAATAGCATTTACTAAGTCTTTAGTGGAAGGGGGGTTTAAAGCAGCAGCGATATCAAGATTTTTATATCGCTGTTTTGAAAAAATTAGTTTAAGTAAGTTAGCTTAAGTAAGTTAGTTTAAATAAGGTAACTTTGTTACTCGGCCTTTATTGGTCGAATCAACTTTTAAAATGTTTTTTATATCTTTCCAAGCGGTAACTTTACCGCCCACATTCAGCTTTTTAAAACCTTGTTCTGCCGAAGCTTTTGTATCCAACTCTAAGAAATTTAACAATTGTGTATAACTGTGCACTTTACTAATATCAATAGATAAAAAATCGCTCTGTCTGTTTTGAAAATAATTATCGACTGCAATTTTATGTTGTTGATAACAAAGAGCTAAAAACTCATCATTATTAATGTTTTCTAAATTGTAAGGTGAAAATATTGATTTATAACAACGCTTAATTATGGGGTTAAAGCCACCATCTTCGCGAATAAGGTTATTATGCATGCGGGCAAGTAGTTGTTTAATAGAAGGTAACCAGTTATCTAAGCTGCGTGCTAAATAGATAAACTTAGCATTAGGGTAGGCTAGATCTAATGCTTGATAATCACAAAAAATAGGTGTATCAGCAATTACTTGTGCTTCAATAAAAGAACGGTCGGTATAGGCGGTGTGGGCAACATGAAAGCCCAATTCAAGCATAGCTACACAAACGCTGGTTGTGCCTGTTCTAGGTAAGCCAATTATAAATATTTTCTGCATGTTAGTAGGCTTATTTGTAAATTTATGGGCGTTTATTTTAAAACTAAGCAAGTGAACTTTACAGTAGAAAGCGTAAAGTAAACCATTGAGAATTTATAAGATTAAAGGTCGTTAAATTAAAGCCTTGAAGCATTCATTACTTTAAAATTAACGACTATCTCTTTGAAAAATTTGTTATTTTAATTGATAGAAGTCTGCATAAATGCAAAATAACGCTTATTTACTACCGTCAACCGATACGTTTAAATCCTTCAAAATACCGTCTTTTAAGTTATAAACAAAACCATGTACGGTAACGTCTTGATTATTTGCCCATGCATTTTTTAAGATGGTGGTGTTACATACGTTGGCGACTTGTTCAATTACGTTTAATTCACAAAGCAGTGATATTTTTTCTTCTTTATCTTTAACCGCATCTAGTTGCTCTTTATTGAAACGATACACGTCTTTAATATGATGTAACCAATTATCGATAAGCCCATAGCTTTTATCTTCAAGAGATGCCATTACACCGCCACAGCTAGAATGACCACAAACAATAATATGATTAACCTTTAGTACGTCAACAGCAAACTGAATAACAGAAAGACAGTTTAAATCAGTATGTATAACTTGATTGGCAATATTGCGATGAACAAAGACTTCGCCAGGTAACATGCCTAGTAATTCATTTGCTGGCACTCTTGAGTCAGAGCAACCTATCCAAAGATAGTCAGGGTTTTGTTGCTCAGATAAATTTTTGAAAAAGTCAGGATTATCTTTTTTTATGTTATCTGACCACTGCTGATTATTGTCAAAAAGGTGTTGTATTGAACTCATAAATAGAATCAACTAAAGAAAATATAAGGTGATTTTAAGTGGTTAGCCAGACAAGTAAAGAAAAAACTGGTCTAAGCTTTGTAAATAGCTACTTAAGGGCATTAGACTCATTAAAATAAAGCATACTGTTTATCGGTTTCATGGTTCAATAGACATATAATTAGTTAACCTGAACTCTGGATAATGAGGGTTTGATACACAAGTGATTCAAAAGCTTAGGTGGCAAAGTAAATGCTATAGCAAGCTGAACATCGCGAATTTACACCATCAATGCTTCATTTTATGCCACTTTCAAATCAAAACGTTTATGTATAGCGCGCTATTTATCGACCTTTTAACGCCGAAAATGGCTTAAAAGGGAGGAGTCAGAGTTCAGATTATTTATATAACAAGTTCAGAGATAAACTACTTTTGCTCTTGGTCTTTTTGTAATTGTTCTTCTTTACGCTGTGCTACTTTTTGCTGTTGCTCTTCTGACAATTCAAACTTACGAGCAGATTGTTTTATCAATAATATTCCCGCTATTACAGAGCCAACAGCAATAACAATAATAAAAATGGTGGTAATACTCATGGTGTTAACCTCAAAGAAAATATTTTTAAAAAGTAGCTTGTACGTTATGCATTATTAAAATTCAAATAAAAACAAATAGCCAAAGAGTACAATAGCATGTAATTTAATTGTAAGCTCAAACACGTGAACAAGAACAGCTTAATTCAAAAACCATAAAAAAGTTCACTAAGTTACTACTTTACAATATTCGGAAATAATGATGTCTAATCGTCTCAGTATCAAATTACTTATACCTACTATATCAATTGGCTTTGTGAGCATTATTGCTTTTGCTCTTATCGGCGACTTTAGCCAAAATGCCACCATGCTATTTTTAATAGCGATGGTAGCTACACAAATAATCGTTAGTTATATTTATTCACAAAAAAAGCTCAGTCAAAGGCTTGTTAAATTGCAACTTTATATTGATCAAGTAGCAAGTATTAACGAGGCACCAAGTGTAGCCCTTAAAGATGATAATCGTGATGGATTAGCAAAGGTGACCAATGAACTCTCGAAATTCATTGTTAATTTAGCTGATGTAATTAATGAAATTAGAGCGGAGTCTGATGCTTTAAAACAAGGTTCTTCTTCCCTAACAGAACAAATGCATGGCTCGGTAGGGGCGGTTGATCAATCTGTAAATCAAATTGAGCAAATGGCAAGTTCAATCGAGCAAGTTGCTTTAACATCGACCACTCTTTCTGATAGCGCAACTAAGGTAAGTGAAACAACTAGTCAAGTGTCTGCTTTATTGAAGCAGGGCGCTCATGCTTCAACCACAAGTAAAAATACCATTGAAGACTTCGATAATGAAGTGACTATAATGGCCTCAGATTTAGTTTTATTACAGGAAGAATGTTCTCGTATTGGCTCGGTGCTAGAAGTGATCAAAGGCATTGCAGACCAAACCAACTTATTGGCATTAAATGCTGCTATTGAGGCCGCTAGAGCAGGTGAACAAGGGCGAGGTTTTGCGGTGGTTGCTGATGAAGTGCGTGCATTAGCCCACCGTACGCAAGAATCTACCGTAGAAATTCATGCCATGGTTGAAGGTTTACAAGATAAGTCAACCAATGCGGTTAATGCTATTGAACGTGGCCAAGGCTTATCACGTGAAAGCTTAATACATTCTGCTGAGGTAGCTGAGGCATTAGGTAAAATTGGGCAGGTTTTCACCGATGTTGACGTGTTAACATCGCAAATGGCGCAAGACACAACCGAACAAAAACAGGCCACAGCCTCAATCAGTGAAAATATGTCAATAGTGGTGAACTTAAGTCGAGAGCTTAATAGTAATTTGCTTAATGTGACAGAGCTTGCTGAAATGCAACAACAAACGGCATTACAAGTTGACACCACCTTAAATCGAATTTGCGTTTAACCTAAGGTGTTAAGTTACATCGGTAGTAGTACAAAGAAGTAATAATAGCAGAGATTACTTCTTTGTTTGTTCTGATTAAACTTGCACTAATGCGTGCTTGAGTTTTGGTGGTAATAGGCTCTGCTTTTTTCGGCTTGCTGGCATAAGTCGTTGAGTGCCACTAAACTGCGTGTTGTCATGCGATGGACAATATCAGCATCTAAAATAATGTATTGTTGGTGCTTAACTGCAGGCAATATTGACCATTGCTTCCAGTTGTATTCATCTCCGCCTTGCTGTTTTTTTGACAGTGGTTGAATAATAATATCAATAGAGTGCTGTAGAACTTGTTCAATATTTACTTGCGGGTAGCTAGTTTTTGCAGTTTCAAATGGGTTTTTTATACTGCATATTTCTAAAAACTGTTGTGGCCAACTGTCTTGAGCAATGGTCGTTAATGGCCTTGACCATACTTCATAAAAGCCTGTTAACGGTTTTTTCTGGCCGTATTGCTTTTTTATTTCTGCTAAATCAATTAAAAATTTATTAGCCACTCGTTCTGCTTGTTCACTATGACCTGATAGCTTGCCAAATAAGCGCAGCTCTTGAGCCACTTCAGCAAAGCTATCGGGCTGCGAATACACTATTTTGAAGCCTAACTGTTTTAAACGTGCTAAATCATCACTAGGGCTACCACTTTCCCAAGCAATAATTACGTCAGGTTGTAACTCAATAACGCGCTCTAACTGAATGCGCATTGAGCTACCTATTCTTGGGATTTTCTGTGCAGCTAACGGGTAATCGGCATATTCAGTGGTTGCAATAATTTGTTCACCTGCGCCAATATCAAATAGCATTTCAACAATATGCGGAGCAAGCGCAATTATTTTAGGTTTAGTTGTTTCTATATTGGCTTTAACGGCATTATTACTGCTATAAGCCTCTACGCTAGCTAGGGCTAAAATACAGATAATTGCCAAATTGAACACATGTGTTAATTTCATAAAATTCCATCTTATCATTGCTGATGTCGCTGTTAGTTAATTTACCAGTCGATACCTTTTTGTGCTTTTATACCGTTATCAAAGGCATGTTTAAGCGGTTGAACCTCGCTAACGGTATCGGCAAGCTCAATAATGCTGCGATGACATGCGCGACCGGTAATAATGACATGCTGCATAGCTGGGCGGTTTACTATGGCTTCAATAACTTCGTCTAAATCAAGGTATTTGTATGACAGCATATAAGTTAACTCATCAAGCAAAACCACATCAACGCTTTCATCTTGTAACAATCGTTTAGCTTCTTGCCAAACTTTTGTGGCGGCGGCAATATCTTTAGATTTATCTTGTGTGTCCCAAGTAAAGCCGGTTGCCATGACATGAAATTCAACACCATTATTTTCTAAAAGATTACGTTCACCACAGGCCCAATCGCCTTTAATAAACTGTAATGCCGCTGCTTTATAACCATGACCTACGGCGCGCGCTAACGTACCAAATCCTGAGGTAGACTTACCTTTACCATTGCCGGTAATTACAATTAATAAACCACGCTCTTCTTGAGCTGAATCAATGCGAGCATCAACTTTTTCTTTAATACGTTGCATACGAGCTTGGTGTTTTTGTGTTTTATCTGTTTCTGTTGTCATGAGAGTTATCCTGTTTTACGCGTGCGATACATAATCGCTAAAAAGAAAATACTGCCGATGGCTGAGGTAATGATACCAATGGGGATTTCAACATTACTGAACGCACTGCGTGCTGCAACATCAACCCAAACTAAAAAACAGCCGCCAACCAGTGCTGAACCAATAATGAGTGGCATAGTTGTAACGCCAACTAATTGTCTAACAATATGTGGGATCATCAAGCCTACAAAACCAATGCCGCCGCAGTAAGCTACTATTGTTGCGGTAACTGCCGCACACAAAGCTAATAATATTAAACGGAGTTTATCAATGTTTACACCAAGGCTTGCTGCGCTTTCATCGCCAAGTAATAAAGCGTCAATTTGTCGATGTAAGGCAAAAATAGTTAACAAGGTGATCAGCACAATAGCGCCAATCAAATAAAAGTGAAACATTTCAACGCGCGCTAAGCTACCCATAAGCCAAAAAATAACACGATTGGTAGCAAAAGGATCGCCAAGATAAAGAATAAAGTGACTGATTGAGCCTAACATGAAAGAAACGGCAACACCTGTAAGTAGGAGGTGATTCATATTACGTAATAAAGTTGCTATACCAAAAACAATGACGACGGAAAACAACGCACCAAGAAATGCCGCTAGCGGTAAGGCAAGAGATTGTTGATCATTAAAGGCAAATGTAGCAATAGTTGCGCCTAAGCCAGCGCCCGAAATTATGCCAAATAAATAGGGATCGGCGAGTGGATTGCGTGTTACATTTTGCAAAATAGCACCTGCACAAGCTAAGCCCATGCCGGCAACTAAGCCGACTAAAACGCGTGGAATACGAATTTGCCAAATTACCATGTCGTGTATAGGTGACATACATTCATACATAACACATTGAAGTATATCGTCACCAGTTATGTTTGCCGGTCCAAAGGTAATTGACATAATAATTGAGAGGAAAGTAAAAATAATTAAGCCTGAAAATACCCAAGAGTTTTTACTTTTTATTGCACTAACAGAACGTAGAATATTACCTAGATTAGCATTCAAGACAATTCACCTTCATGGTTAGCCGAGTTATCGGGTTTATTAGCCAACGGTATATTGCTTGCAGTTTGTGAAGCTGGATAAAAATATACTCGAGGTACTCCACAATGTTGCGCGTCGTCTCGATAGCAAGGTAAGCCAAAAACTTTGGTGAGTAATTCAGGCTTTAATACTTTATCTACGCTGTTGTCACTAACTAATTGGCCTTTATCTAACAAAAGCAACCTATTACAGTAATGGGCAGCCAGGTTAAGGTCATGTATTGTCATAATAACCGTAATGTTTAACGCCTTAACTAATTGTAATATTTGATGTTGATAGTAAATATCTAAATGATTAGTTGGTTCATCTAGAACTAATACTTTTGCTTTTTGCACTAAGGCTTTGGCAATTAAAACCCGTTGTTGTTCACCACCCGATAAGGTATTGAAAAACTTAGCTTGGCTGTTGGCTAAACCCACTTTTTCAAGCGCGCTAATAATATTTTTTTTATCAGTGTCGCTGTCGCGAGCAAATAGGGTTTTATAGGGTAACAAGCCCATGCGAACCACGTCATAAACTTTTAAATCAAATATAGGTGGGGAATTTTGCACCACTAAAGCGAATGTTTGTGCTAATTCATTAGGCTTGTATTGAGACAGAGCCTTATTTTTTAGCTTGATAGTACCTTGCCAATTCTTGTAATGGTTTAATAAGCACTTTAATAAGGTTGTTTTACCTGCGCCATTAGGGCCGATAATGCCAATAATATCGCCGCTATTAACGTCAAATGAAATGTTCTTGATAATAACTTGTTTATCAACAGACCAAGATAATGATGCCACACTGAGTAATTTTGCCATTACAAGCAGCCCTGAGTGTTAATAACTAAGGCGGTGCTTTTTAACATACTGTAAAAGTAGAGTATTTTCATTACTGCCTAAAAGTGATACCAAATTGATGAATTTAAATAAATATTAAATTAATTAAGGCGCGACAATAATAGGAAACAAGTGTCTTGTAGACAGTGTAACTCACGTGTATTCCCGCACGGTGTTATTAGTTTTATTCAAATAGTGTTATTTAAACATGTTGATACTAGGTGTCCTGACTTATAACTTTTAAAGAAAAGTTACTTACAGTTGCGGGTACAGTCACGGCATTAAACCGTGTTCCCTATAAATTAGCCAAAAGTAATTAGCATGCTTGGCTAAAGTATCGTTTGTTAAGCGGGAGATTTTACGGTTAAGTACAGCGCTTTACAATGAAAACCTGTGACTGTCTTGAGTTGAGATAAATTTAATAAAAAAGGAGCCGAAGCTCCTTTCAATTTATCGTGTTAAGTTATGGTATAAATTAAGCGATATTACCAAATTTTAACGCGATTCTCAGGTGCAATATACATAGCGTCACCTTCTTTAACATCAAAGGCACGATAGAACTCAGGCATGTTTGATAAAGAACCTAAAGCACGGAACTCAGCAGGAGAGTGTGGGTCGGTGGCAACACGGTTACGTAAAGACTTTTCAACCATTTTTCCACGCCATACTTGCGCAAAGCCCATAAAGAAACGTTGATCACCCGTTAAACCATCGATTACTGGCGCTGGTTTGCCATTTAATGAGGCTTTGTAGGCTTTATAAGCAATAGAAACCCCAGATAAATCACCAATGTTTTCGCCTAAAGTAAGTTCACCGTTAACGTTTAAGTCGTCAAATACCGCATAATTATTGTATTGAGCTACTAAGTTGTCTGTGCGTACTTTAAAGGCTGCTAAATCATCTTCAGTCCACCAATTACGCATATTGCCGTCACCATCATATTTACTGCCTTGGTCGTCGAAGCCGTGGCCCATTTCATGACCAATAACTGCGCCAATACCGCCGTAGTTTACTGCATCATCTGCAGCTAAGTTAAAAAATGGTGGTTGTAAAATAGCCGCTGGAAATACAATTTCATTTTTGGTTGGGTTGTAGTATGCATTGACGGTTTGTGGTGTCATGCCCCATTCTTGACGATCAATTGGGCCGCCTAGTTTAGCCACTTCTTTATTATGAGCCACAGTACCAGAGCGAATTTTGTTGCCGACTAAGTCGTCACTTTTGATAACTAATGCAGAGTAATCTTCCCATTTGTCTGGGTAACCTATTTTAGGATCAAAGCTAGCTAACTTAACATGAGCTGCTTTTTTAGTGGCGTCTGACATCCACTCAAGATCATCAATACTAGCGCCGTATGCACCACGCAAGTTTTCAACTAACTCTGTCATACGCACTTTCGCTTCAGGCTTAAAGTGGCGGCCAACATAAACTTTACCAATAACTTCACCTAAGTTGCTATTTACCACGGCAACACCGCGTTTCCATGCTGGACGTTGCTCTTCACGACCACTTAATTGCTTTGAGTAAAAGTCAAAGTTCTCATCATTCAAGGCCGTGGTAAGTGAATTAGCAAAATTACTTAGTGTGTGAAAAGTTAAGTAAGTTTGCCAATCGGCTAAAGAAGTTGCTGCGAAAGTTTCACCAAAACCTTTAACAAACGAAGGTTGGTTAATAATAAGATCTTTTTGAGCAGGAACACCTTGTGCTTCAAGAAATGCAGTCCAGTTAAAGGCATCAGTAACTGTGTTTAACTCGCTAACGTTAAATTTGTTATAACGCTTGGTGCTATCTCGAGATTCAACTTTTGTCCAGTGAAAACCGGCTAACTTTGTTTCAAGCGCCATAATAGTTTGTGCCGCTGCTTTACCATCTTTTAAACCAGCTAAGTTGAACATGTTTTCAATGTGAGCAACATAACCTGCACGCAATTGTTTAAAGCGCTCTGTATCGTTGAAATAGTAGTCTTTATCAGGTAAGCCTAGACCGTTCTGCCAGACATGAGTGGCGTAGCGAGTTGAATCTTTAGCATCTACACTGATGTAAAATGCTAAAGGGGTATTTATACCAATTTTTTGATTTTCACCAAAAAATGTCGCTAGTTCAGTTTTATTTTTAAGGTTATTGATTTGATCAAATATTGGTTGAATTGGCGCAGTGCCTAAAGCATTGCGGGCTTCTTCATCCATAAATGAACGAAATAAGTCAGCAACTTTTTGCTCATCGCTGCCCATTTTCAAGTTTTTAGTAGCGGCTAACTCTTCAATAATGGCTTTTACGCTATCGTCGGCTTCATCGCGTAAGTCGTAAAATGAACCAATTGAAGTTTTGTCACCAGGAATTTCATGTTTATTTAACCAGGCACCATTAACGTAGCGGTAAAAGTTATCTTGTGGACGAACAGAAAGGTCCATATTAGCTTTATCTATACCAGAGGCTAATGCCGTTTTTTGCATTACTGGGGCTGCAACTTCTGCTTTTGGAGAGGTGGTTTCATTACAACCAGCAATGAACAGTAAAGATGTGCAAACGGCACTTGTTAATATTTTCTTCATTCAATACTCACTATTTAATTGGTAAGAATGCTCAGAATGTTGCCGAGCTTTTATGTAAAGTAGGCGATATTAAAGGCTATTAAGCTGATATGCTAGATTAAATTTGTTATTTTTTAACAAGTTGTTAACTTGTAATGTAGTTTTAAATTTACAGCGACAAATAAATATGAGTCTCTGAGATCTATTACTTCATTATTTTGTGTCGGCTCTTTGCTATTTTGTCGTCGTTTTTTATCTCTAGCGAAAGCCAAAAACTTTTATTTAGGACGTATTTATCTAAAAGACAGAAAGTTACTAAAGTCAGCAGATATATTTTAAAGAGCTGTGTTATTATTTTAGGCTAATAGTTTGGGTATTATTGCCATTATCAATTAAGAAAGAGTTCATGTTTCAGCCAGTTAGTGTTTATATCGGCTTAAAATATAGTCGTAGCAGCCAAGGAAAAGGATTTGTCTCCTTTATTACATTTTTCTCCATTATTGGCATTGTGCTAGGTGTTGCTTCTTTGATCACCGTGGTTTCTGTTATGGATGGCTTAGAGCAGGAGCAAAAAAGGCGTGTGTTGGGGTTAGTGCCGCATGTATTAATGTCAACAGATCAAAAGCATATCGATAATTGGCGCGACTTACAGCGCGATATAGTTACCTTGCCTGAGGTCATTCAAGTAACCCCCTTTCAAGAAAGCGAAGCATTAATTCAGTCTAAAACCGCATTACAAGGTGTTTTAGTACATGGCATTATGCCTGAGTTTGAACAGCATAATATTATTAACAGCTCCATGGAATATGGCCAACTATCGAAGCTAGATACGCAGCCCTTTAGTATAGTTTTGGGGCAAGCATTAGCCCGAAAGTTAAATGTTAGTTTAGGCAATACTGTGCGACTAACCTTACCGAATAAAACTATATTTACTCCTATGGGGCGGGTACCTGTTCATCGTACTTTTACCGTGGTTGGTATTTTTAATGTCGGCTCGCAAGTAGATGAAGCCATGGTTTTTATTGAAATTAAAGATGGTGCTAAGTTGCATCGAAATAAAAGTGATGGAGTCAACCAACTGAGACTTTATTTAGATGATGCCTTTAAAGCTGAACATCTAATATCGCAGTTATCGCTAAAGTATCCGAACTTTAAATTTGTCAGCTGGCAAGAAAGTCAGGGCGCTTTATTTGCCGCGGTGAGTATGGAAAAAAACATGATGTGGCTGATGCTCAGTCTTATTATTGCCGTTGCTGCTTTTAATATTGTTTCTGCCCTTGTGATGGTGGTTATTGATAAACAAGGCGAGATCAGTATTTTACAAACCTTAGGCTTAGACCGAAGTGGCATTGTTAAAATATTTATCACCCAAGGATTAACAAACGGCATTTTTGGCGTTATTTTGGGCGTAACACTCGGCGTAATATTAACCTTAAATTTAAATACCTTATTTAGCTTGTTGGGTGTCAACCTCTTGGGTGCAGGACAAGAACTACCTGTGGCAATAAACCCAATGGATATATTAATTATAGTTTCCTCTGCGCTGGTTATGAGCTTTTTAGCCACCCTTTATCCTGCTTATCGCGCGGCACAAACACAGCCTGCAGAGGTGCTTAGAAATGAATAGTAAAATGGACAATGAATTGAATAGCGAATTGAATAGCGAGTTGAACAGTGAATTGAATAGTGAGTTGAATGACCAGATGAATAAAAACCACAATCAAGTTTCACAACAATCTGAGCTTGCACTCGGGCTGGAGTGTCGCCAACTCAGTAAATCTTACCAACAAGGTCCTGAAACGACCCAAGTATTATCCAATCTAAATTTAGCAGTTAAAGCCGGAGAGTTGGTTGCAATTGTTGGCAGTTCGGGCTGTGGTAAGAGTACTTTTTTGCATTTAGCTGGCGCTTTAGATACCCCAAGTTCAGGCGAAGTTTTTATTAACGGTGTTAATATTCATCAGTTGTCTGAAAAGCAGCGAGCGAAATTTAGAAATCAACACATTGGCTTTATTTATCAGTTTCATCATTTAATGATGGAGTTTAGCGCCGAAGAGAATGTGGCAATGCCGTTGTTAATTCGAGGTGATAAACCAAAAGTTGCTAGGCAGCTTGCAAAAGAAATGCTTGAGCAGGTTGGTTTAGCACATCGTAGTCACCATAGACCGTCTGAGCTTTCAGGGGGCGAACGTCAGCGTGTTGCTATAGCCAGAGCGTTAGTGACAAAACCTTCACTTATACTGGCTGATGAGCCAACAGGAAATCTAGATTTTGATACGGCAGAACAAATTTATCAGTTGCTGCAAGCGTTAAACCGCACAGTAAATACGAGCTTTGTTATTGTAACTCATGACTTAACTTTGGCTGCCAAAATGGACCGCCAGTTAACGTTAGATCATGGTCATTTAAAGCTGCTTGAAAATACCCAGAACACGAACAGTAAAAAAGATGGAGATACTTAGGTGCGAAAACCATTAAGTGTTTTTATTGGCTTACGCTATGTGCGAAGTCGTCATAGCAAGGGTTTTTCTTCTTTTATTTCAGCTTCTTCAACTATAGGTATTGTTATTGGTGTAATGGTGTTGATTGTTGTGTTATCGGCAATGAATGGTTTTGAACGCGCTTTAGCGACACATTTATTATCGATTGTACCTCATGCTGAAGTGTTGACTGTTAATGAACCAATAAATAAATGGCCTAAAAATGTTGCGCTGATTCAGCAAAACTCTAATGTTATTGCCGCCGCGCCTTTTATAAAAACACAGGGCATGATGCAAAAGTCGGCAGCGTTAAAAGGCGTAGAAATACGTGGTGTTGACGTAGCATTAGAACAACAAGTTTCAGCAATATCTCGTTATATAATTGCCGGTAGTTGGCAAGATTTATCACTTGAAAATGGCGTTGTGATTGGCGCAGGTGTTGCTCGTAAACTTGCAGTAGAAGTAGGTGATAAGGTTCAGTTACTATTACCTCCTGCAACGTTAAGTCATCAACAAACGAGTAAAAATCAGCAATTTCCAGTACCAGTTACTCAGCAAGCGACTATTGTTGGGGTGTTTAAATTTGGCGGTACTATTGACGATACACAAGTCTTTATTAATTTGGCTAAAGCAGGTGAGTTACTGGGTTATAAAGCAGATGAAGTACAAGGAATACGTTTAAAAGTAGACGATGTTTTTGCCGCGCCAAGTATTATTCGACAGGTAGCATACAATTTTGATTTTTATGTTTATATGTTGGATTGGACACGTAGCCACGGGCATTTATTTAACGATATTCAGCTCGTGCGTTTAGTGATGTTTATCGTTTTAGTTTTGGTGATTGCAGTAGCCAGTTTTAACATAGTGTCGACACTTATTATGGCTGTAAACGAGAAGAAATCTGACATTGCTATATTAAAAACCATGGGGGCAAAATCGAGCACCATTATGGCTAGTTTTATGTTTCAGGGGTTAATGAATGGCATTGTTGGTTGTGCGCTAGGTGCCGCTTTAGGGATTTTAATCTCGCTTAATCTAACCGATATTATCCGTGCGATAGAAGCAACGTTATCTGTAGAGTTTTTATCGGCTGATGTATATTTTATTGATTTTTTACCGACATTACTGCGAGAGCAAGATGTAATTAATACGGTTGTTACCGCATTAATGATGAGTTTACTTGCAACTATTTACCCAGCATGGCGGGCGACAAAAGTTGAGCCGGCTAAAGTGTTAGGGCAAGCTTAAAACTAAGCCGATATTATAAAAACTACATTTATAGCTTTTAAAACACGATTAATACTTTTAAAAAATCCGTTTTATAAAACAAAAAAATCAGACTTGTTGTCTGATTTTTTAGTCCATTTTCATCCGTTTACGTGCTCATAGTTACTCGATATTAACGTCTACGTGCTTGACGCTTTTTCCACTCTTTTGCTACTGAATATCGCCAAATGGTATTTATTGAGATATAGCCTAAAATAGAAAATATAATGCCAAGTACCACACAGCCTACGATAAAAGCTGGGCCAATAGTTGAAATGCTTTCTGCTAACCATTGCCAGCTTGCTTCAAAAGCAAATTGTCGAGTTGGTACACCAACAATCCATGTGCCAACGACGTAACAAAAGTAAAAAATTGCAGGCATAGTCAAAGGGTTAGTGATCCAACAAAGCGCAATGGATAAAGGTAGGTTGGCATGTACTATAATGGCAATGCCTGCCGCTAATATCATTTGAAATGGAACTGGCATAAAGGCAAAAAACAACCCTACAGCAAATGCTTTACTAACGGAGTTACGGTTTAAATACCACAAGTTGGCATTATGCAGTAATGCACCGAAAATTTTTAAATGTTTGTTACTTTTGATTTTTTGATGATCAGGCATCAAACGTTGAATCAATTTTTTCGGCATAAATATACTTAACTTTATATGGTTAAATGGATATTAATCACTATGGAATGGTGGCTACTAACATTTTTTATCAGCGCTATTTTGTCATTATTCTTACCCTTAGTGCCAGAGTTTTCTTTGTTACTGATAATATTGATGATGTCTTTAGCACTTCTTTTTACAGCCAAGTTTAGATTAATGGCTATTTCTGCTATTGCAATAGTGTGGATTTTACTTGCCGGCAGCCAATACAAACATACCTTAAGTCACAATAATATTGACCATATAATGTTACATAAGCAAGTTCATCTGATCCAAGGTGAAGTACGTAACATTGTGCATATAAAGTCGGGCAATAGTCGCTTTAACTTTCTTATAAGCCATTGGGCAGGGCAACCAGTAACTACTCCCTTTTTGGTGCGTTTATCATGGAAAAATGCTGAAAAACCTTTGTTACAAGGTCAACAATGGCAATTGGCGGTAAAATTAAAACCTTCGCATGGGCTAGCAAATATAGGTGGGTTTAATTACCAAGTATGGCTAAGGCAACAACAAATAGTTGCTACGGGCTATGTTAAGGCAGATAAAAAACCTAAAGCTAAGTTAATAAACATTAAGCGCAATGTTTTGCTTAATGAACAAGTGAGTTGGCGTCAAACCTTATACCAAAAGTTAACTATTGCTTTGGCAGATGAACCTCTTGGGGGATTAATTCTAGCGTTAGGGTTTGGCGAGCGAGGTAAATTAACGACAGAGCACTGGCAAGTGTTGTCAGCAACGGCAACACAACATCTTATCGCTATCTCAGGTTTACATATTGGTATTGTCGCCATTGCAAGTTTGATGCTTATAAGATTACTTACTCGACTGTTACCGTTGAATTTACTGTTATCTAAACGTTGGCAGCTAAAATTGATGCAACAAAACTTTAGTTATATTGCCGTGCTGTGTAGTTGTTTTATGGCATGGTATTACGCCTATTTAGCTGGATTTTCTATTCCGACTTTACGTGCATTGGTTATGTTGCTGTTGTTTTGGGCGCTTAAGGTTTTGCATATTAGGCTTAATTTAATACGTTGGTTTTTATTCGCTATTGTCATTATTGTGTTGATTTGGCCGTTAAGTTTAATTAGTGCCAGTTTTTGGCTTTCAGTTTCAGCATTAGTTATTATTTTTTCAACATTCGCACGCTTTTCAATACCTAAAGTGCCGTTAGAAGAAGCCTCCAATGTATTGCTTGAAAAGGTACCAGAAAACCCGGTAAATAGAAAATTTCGGAAAATTAAAGCTCGAGCCTGGTTGTGGGTTAAAACGCTGCTTATTATGCAATTGGCGTTAACTATGGCTATGTTACCGATTGCCGGCACCTTAAGTTATCAACTGCCACTTGCGGCATTTTTTGCCAATATTATCGCTGTGCCTTTGATGAGTGTTAGTGTTATTCCTTTAACACTGCTGGCGGTAGTGGTATCGCCATTTAGTAGTGTATTGTCAGGCTTTATTGTTGATTTTGCATTGCTTTGTTTGTCGTTTGTCTGGCAGTGGTTGAGTTATTTAGCTGATGCAAAGTGGGCTATGGTTGCTATTTCATATCAGCAAATTCAATTATTGATGATGTTTTTTATTTTTATTGCATTAGCGTTATTTTTTCGTCTCAGTAAAGGTAAGTTTATTGCTACTTTGGGCTTATTTGTAATCGCCGTCTCTCTAGAATTATTTAAAAATAGCCAACAACAGACTTGGCAATTATCGGTACTAGACGTTGGACATGGGCTCGCCATTGTTATTGAGAAAAATAACCATGTTTATATTTATGATACTGGTGCGAGTTACCCGAGCGGTTTTAATATGGCCGATGCGGCGCTATTACCTTACTTAGCCCATCAGGGGTATCAATCGATTGATGGCGTTATTATTAGTCACAATGATAATGATCATGCGGGCAGTTTAGAGCAATTAAGAGCAAAAATGCGTATTGATCACGTTATAGCAAATGACAGTAAACTTAATCCTGATAGGTCTTGTTTGATGGGGCAACGTTTTAGTTGGCAGGGGTTAAGTTTTGAAATGTTAGCGCCTATAAAACCTGATGGCGATAAAAATGATGACTCATGTGTGGTTGTTGTTGGTGATGGTGTACATAGTGTTTTATTGCCCGGTGACATTTCGGTAAAGCAAGAAAGGCGGTTATTAAATATAAAGAGCATTCGTAAAAGCTTGAGCAGTGATTTATTGATTGTTCCCCATCATGGCTCTAAGTCATCGTCGAGTCGCCAATTTTTAACTGCTGTTTCACCTAGTTTTGCGGTATTTAGTGCCGGTTACTTGAACCGTTGGCATATGCCAACAGACGAAATAACCAAGCGCTATAATAGGTTTAATATACAAACCTTTAATACTGCTGAGGTCGGCATGGTCACTTTTAAATTTAGTCCAGATAAAGCGAAAAAAACTAACGATGAGAAACATATTGAAGTGTTGAGTTATCGTGAGAACATGCGCCCATACTGGTTTGTAAATTAGGTAGGTAGGCAATAGTTTTACCGTAATTAATAGGTTTTTATCGCTGATGAAAGTTTATCGGTTGGTTGATTGGTAAAATAGCGTTAAAATACTCAGATAATTTAATATCTATAATTAAAGTAATCCCTTAGGGATGATATTTTTTGATAACGTATTGAGAGTATGAATGTCGACAAAACCCCAACAACTGACTACAAAAGATACCACGCGAAAAAACTTTAAGCGCCTTTTGGGTTACGCCAAAATTTACAAAGCGGCTGCTGTTGTATCTATTCTAGGCATGCTTGGTTATGCCGCTATCGACAGTTTTGTTTTTTCACAGCTTCAGCCCCTTATCGATAAAGGCTTAGACGGCCAAGATCCTGAATTTATGAAGTGGGCACCCTTTGTCATTGTTATTATGTTCATTCTTCGCGGTATTTGTCACTTTGCGGGTAATTATACTTTGGCTTGGTTGGGGAATAATGTTGTTGCTAATATACGCCAAGAGCTATTTGAACATGTTATGTCAATGCCGGTTGCTTACCATGATAAAGAATCAACAGGGAGTTTGATCTCAAAATTAACCTTTGATACAGAGCAAGTGCTTAGTGCGGTTTCTAAAGCTTTACTGACCTTGGTTCAGCAAGGGGCTTTTGTGTTAGGTTTGCTTATTGTTATGTTTTATAACAGTTGGCAGTTAGCGTCGATTTTTTTACTGATCACACCTGTTATTGCCGGCATAGTCACAGTGGTTTCTGGTCGTTTTCGCAAAATAAGTAAAGGTATTCAAAATGCCATGGGCGAAGTGACCACGGCGGCAGAGCAAACTTTTAATGGCCATAAAGTGGTATTAACCTTTGATGGCCAAGAGCGAGAGTTTGCTCGCTTTTCTAAAATTAATAGACAAAATCGTCAACAACGTATGAAAATGGTAGCAACCCAAGCGGCTAGTGTTCCGGTTATTCAAATTATAGCGTCGTTTGCTTTAGCATTTGTTTTGTATGTTGCTAATTTAGACTCGATGCGAGCTGACATTTCTGCCGGTGTATTTATGACAATATTAATGTGTATGGTTACGCTGCTTCGTCCGCTTAAATTACTAACAACGGTTAATAGCGAATTTCAAAAGGGTATGGCCGCTTGTGTCAGTATTTTTGGCGTGCTTGATCAAAAAACAGAACACGACACCGGCACGTTATCAATTGAACGAGCAAAAGGTACATTGGCGTTTGAACATGTTAATTTCTTTTATAATGATGACGAAGAAAAACAAGCACTAACCGATTTAAGTTTTACGGCAAATGTTGGCGAAACGGTTGCTTTAGTTGGGCGTTCAGGTAGCGGTAAATCTACGGCTAGTTCGTTATTGTTACGATTTTATAATGCGACATCAGGCAAGGTTTTAATTGATGGGCAAGATATTAAAGACTACAAATTAAAAGATTTACGTAAACAATTTGCTTACGTTTCGCAACAAGTTGTGCTGTTTAATGACTCTATTGCCAATAATATAGCTTACGGAAAACCTGAAGCTACACGTGAAGAAATTGAAGATGCTGCCCGTAAAGCGCATGTTATGGAGTTTGTTGAAGCGTTACCTGAAGGGCTAGAGACAAATATTGGTGACAATGGCGCTATGTTATCGGGTGGACAACGTCAACGCGTGGCTATAGCACGAGCTTTATTATGTGATGCACCATTTTTAATTCTAGATGAAGCTACCAGCGCACTTGATACTGAGTCTGAACGCCACATTCAAGATGCCTTAAGCATATTACAGAAGAATCGTACTTGTATCGTTATTGCCCATCGTTTATCCACCATAGAAAGTGCCGATAAAATTATTGTTATGGAGCAAGGAAAAATTAAAGAGCAGGGCGACCACCCAACATTATTAGCGTTAAACGGCGCTTATGCTCAACTACATAAATTTCAATTTGGTGATTAACAGGTTATGTATTACTTGAATGGTTGCGGCAAATAATAATGCGATTAATTGAAAAAGTATGGTTTCAAGGGCATGTGGCTAAATGGCTATACGTGCCGCTATTGTTTCCATTAACGGTTATGTTCGCCATCATCAGTTTTTTGCGCCGAATAGCGTACCAAGTTGGACTACTAAAGCGTATTAAGATTTCAGTTCCTATTGTGGTGGTTGGCAATATTGGCATTGGCGGTAATGGGAAAACACCTACCACGTTATATTTGGTTGAAAAGCTTACTGAACAAGGGTTAAAGGTTGGGGTGGTAAGTCGTGGTTATGGTTCAAAAGCGCCGCACTACCCTTATCAAGTTAGTCATGAAAGTAATGCAGAACAGGCTGGCGATGAACCTTTATTAATCTTTAAGCGAACGGGTGTTCCTGTGGTGATTGGCGCTGATAGAGTGCAAGCATGTCAGCGCTTGGTTGATTTAGGCTGCGAATTAATAATTGCAGATGATGGCTTGCAACATTATCGCTTAGCAAGAGATTTCGAATTTGTTGTAGTTGATGGCAAGCGCTTGTTTGGCAACGGCTTATTATTACCTTCAGGACCATTGCGCGAAACAACTTCACGAATAAATAGTGCTAACTGTGTGATTGTAAATGGCGAGAGTTCATGGCCGTGTAACGGCAGTAAACTTTCGATACCTGTATTAACGATGCAGTTAAAAGCTAAGCAAGTTATTAATGTTAAAAGTGGTGTGGTAATTGCGCTAGAAACTTTTTTAACCACACAATTAACCCGTGATAAAACCATTAATGCCTTAGCAGGTATTGGCGATCCTCAGCGGTTTTTTAATACGCTTGAACATCTCGGTTTTAATTTAGCCTTGGCTAAGGGCTTTATTGATCATCAAGCTTTTACTGCTGATGATTTACAGGCGTTTTCTCAAGATATACCGTTATTAATGACAGAAAAAGATGCGGTTAAATGTGCTGGATTTGCTCAAGATAATTTTTGGTATTTGCCTGTAGATGCAGATTTCTCAACTAATAACGAATTAATTTCAAACGTTATTAATAATATTGTAAGGCTTGTTCCAAAAAGCATATAGGCTATTGCCAATGTTAAAAATAAAGCCTTATGCATAACAATAAATAAAATTGAGCTTAAATTAAACGCATGAACGCTATGCAGTAGCTATTCGTATTAATTATGAGCTTTAATCAACATTAACACCTGATAACTATTTATTAGGTAATAAGAGACTTAAGAGAGAGAATAATGGCGTTTGATACTAAATTAATGGAAATCCTAGCGTGCCCAGTTTGTAAAGGAAAGTTAGATTACAACAAAGAGCAACAAACGTTAATTTGTAAGTTTGACCGTTTATCTTATGCAATAGAAAAAGATATTCCCGTGTTACTTGAAAGTGAAGCGCGTCGCATTAGCGCGGATGACGTTTAACTTTTTACTAAAATTAGAAATGCCATGCTGAGTTAATTTATGCTGAGTTATGTCGTATAAAAAATATAAGTTTAAAGAGGTTTTTATGTCATTTGTGGTAGTGATCCCTGCTAGGTTTGAATCGTCACGTTTACCGGGTAAGGTACTTGCTGATATCGCTGGCAAGCCGATGATCCAATGGGTTGTGGAAAAGGCCTTAGCGAGTGGCGCAGAGCAAGTTATTGTAGCAACAGATAACGATGAAGTTGCTCGCGTGGTTAAAAGCTTTGGCGGTGAAGTTTGTAAAACCCGTGCTGATCATCAGTCGGGCACTGAACGTCTAGCTGAAGTTATGCAAACTTATCAGTTTTCAGATCAGCAAGTTATTGTTAACGTGCAAGGAGATGAGCCATTTATTCCAGTTGAAAATATTGCTCAAGTTGCAGAAAACTTATCAAATCAAAACCAAGCTAGAATGGCAACGTTAGCGATGAAAATTGATAATGTCGAAGAAGCACTTAACCCTAATGCGGTTAAAGTGTTATGCGATAGAAATGGTTATGCAATGTACTTTAGCCGTGCGACTATACCGTACGACCGTGAACGTTTTCTCAATAATGACAATATAAATGCCATTGGTGACTACTATCTCCGTCATATTGGTATTTATGCTTATCGTGCCGGTTTTATTAAAGATTATGTTCAGTGGCCAGCAAGCCAATTAGAGCAAGTTGAATCTTTAGAGCAACTGCGAGTACTTTGGCAAGGTGAAAAAATTCACGTTGCGGTAGCTAATACTCGTTTGGAAGTGGAAGGTGTAGACACACCAGAAGACTTAGAAAAAGCACGTGCTTACGCCCAAGCGTTATAGCATTGAAAAACAATGATGAAGAGGCAATAAGCCTCTTTTTTATTATCTCTTTGAAATGTTAAACCCAAGTTGTATGTTTCAGCAATTTACTATGTAGATATAAATTGTAATTTATCGTTTAGTTAGATGTACCTATAAGGTTTTTAGTTTAATGGCACTTAGCAAGAAAAAAGCGCGCTGGTTGATGGCAAGAAAAGGCTTTTTTGACATGTTACCTCTCAACTTAGCAGTTTTGCCTTGGGGAATTCTGTGTGGCTCTTTAGCTGTTCAACGTGATTTTTCGGCTCTCGAAGCTATCCTCATGCCCTTGATAGTTTTTGCTGGCTCAGCACAGCTTGTTGCGATTGAATTAATCGCCAATAACGCTTCGCTGGCGACTATTTTATTTACTACTTTTATTATTAGTTCGCGACATTTTTTATATGGCTTGGCGTTACGAGATAAGTTAAAAGTTCTACCAACGAAGTGGCGTTATGGACTTGGCTTTTTATTGACCGATGAATTATTTGCGCTGTCGAGTCATAGTAAGTCGTTTGTTGGGCAATTAAGGCTGATTTATGCCGTAGTGGCTGGTGGCAGTTTCTATGTGTTTTGGCTGTTATGGAATGTAGCAGGGGTTATTGCTGGCAGTTACCTTCCTGACTTAACCCATTTAGGTTTAGATTTTGCCATTGCGGTGACTTTTATTGCCCTAGTTATTCCTACGGTTATTAATTTGCCTATTTTGGTAACAGTAATAGTGGCTGCTATTTTGTCTGTTGTATTTAAGTTAATGGCATTTGAATTAGATTTAGTTGCTGCGGCATTAATTGCCATGTATTGCGGTTACCTTACCGACAGATTTCAGCATAAACATAAAAGAGTCGATAAGCCTGACGATAACGACAGCCTTGACGAGACACATAATGAGAGCAGCAGTGACAATGTAACAAGTAAAAAACATTCATCTTTATCCGTTGAGGATAAGCTATGACATTACTGACGATTGTGTTGATGGCGCTGATCACGTTTACTACCCGTTATCTCTTCATTCATCCACGTTTACCTGTGCGCCTAGGCGCAAAAATGGCAAAACTATTAAGCTTTAGTGCACCCGCAGTATTAACGGCTATTTGGGTGCCTATTATTTTTGTTCAACAGGGTGAGTTAAGTGTTTCGTTACAAAACCCTTATTTAATTTCAGCGACCTTGGCAGTATTAACCGCAGCCAAAACTAAAAGCATTTATTTCACCATGTTTATTGGTTTAATTACCTTTGTTTTAAGTCGATATTTGTTAAGCGTATAGCTTATTAATCGTTTACGTCTAACCATTGAACTGTGCTTTTAGGATACATTACGCCGTTATCTGAGAATTTTCTCGCCTTAAATGTTTACACAATTTAAGACGAGCAATACAGTACTTGAAAAACGTCTGTTTGGAAGGTTGTCTTATTTATAGTTGCAAATTTTGCTTAGCTGTAACAGGGTTAGCATACATAGTTAATAACCAATGTTGTTGTGCTGTACTAAGGTTTTCCATACGCTTATTTAAAAGCTTTAATACAGTATCGTTGATCGATAAATTATTGAGTTTAGCGTGCGCTACTAGGTTAGAGTCGTATAATTTATAGTGGCTTATAATCTCTTTGTCTATTGCGGCTGCAATGGCTTTGCTGTCGCAATAGTCGCCTTGAATTGGCTGGCAAAACTCTATGTGTACGCGACCTTTTTGCCCAACTAAACCTTGCGTAATGCTCCTTAAGTCTTCACCTGCTTTCTTCTGATAACTGCCTGTTGCTTCTTTTTCAGCAAGCTCAATGGCTTTGTCAGTATCGCAGGGGTCAAATTCATAAGAAATCGACACCGGAACTATATTAATTTCAGCAAGGTAGTCTGCTATGGGGGTTTGTTTATCTTTATTAAGCAACAACATCGAAATTAATGCAGAGTTTGTTTTATCTATACCGTCTTTAGCACGACCTTCACGTTGTGCAATCCAAATGTTTTGTTGACGGTTAGATACTGTGTCGTGAATATAAGCCGAAAGTTGCTTCGATGCTGTCAGCATTGCACGTTTAGTGTCTTCACTGCGTTTAACAATAAAGCTTTTATTGATACGCATAAGGTCGGCGACCCAAGGCTGATCTAATAAATTATCACCAACGGCAGCTTCAACCGTGCTGATACCACTTTTGTATAACGCTAAATTTACTAAAGCAACATCTAAAACAATATCACGATGATTACTAATGAAAAGTGCAGGCTTAGTGTTGTCAAAATTATCCATACCGCTAAAGCTAAAACCAGCTGTACTGCTTTTGATCAGATGATGGAGGTATTTAGCTACTTCGATTTGAATTTGCTCAATATTGTGAAACTTTTGCACGCGAATTTTTAAAGACCATTTAACGATAGTGCAAGCAAGCGAAGGAAAAACTTGATATAAGCGCGGCATTTTAAGACTAGCAATTGAAGCTTGTAAGCCTTTTTCATTGATTAATTTTTCGATTACGTCAACTACCTCATCATCACGATAAGGGCGAATATCATCAAACATTCAAAATTCTCTTCTTTGGTCGAAAATAAATAGTTTATAAGCAATTATTATAACCGAATCATCTTAAAAAATGTGCTTTTTGTTTAATAGATTAGCTTTAATAAAAATATTAACTTAATCGAAAATAAGTAAATGGTGATGTTGTTTGAACTGATTAAATACTAATGTTTATAAAGCTTATAGCGAAGTTTTATTGTTAAGTTTTATTTTACAAATTGATTTTTGAAATTATTAATCAAAAAAATAAATACTAATTAACTTGCGTTTTTAACCTTTTGACCCAAGTATTATTATTGAGTAGACAATAAAAGGAAAAAATATGAAAATAAATCTTTCTGGTCACCATGTTGAAGTTTCAGATTCAATTAAAGAACATATCAACGAAAAGTTTTCAAAAATAGCGACACACTTCCCAACCTTAATTTCACTCGATGTTATTTTATCGCACGAACATAACCAACATAGTGTAGAGTTGCGAACAACTTATGAAGGTGGTCGTATTTCCGCCTCAGCAAGCGACAATGTTATGTATCCTGCCATTGCAGCAGCAGCGAAAAAATTAGACGCAGCATTAAAACACCGTAAAGGTTTGTTAAAAGCCAATCTGCATAGTAAGCCTGAAATTACTGCACCAGAGATTGCTCACGAAAAAGTACAAGAAATGAGTTTAAGTTAAACGACGATATTAGTAACTTACTCGAGGAGGCAATTGCCTCCTTTTTTTATGCTCAGAAATGCTCATCTTATTCTGCAAAGTTTCACTTAGTTTGGCATTACAATGAAATAGCCTTACTATATTTATTAAAAGATACAAAAAAGAGGGTATATGCTAGAAATTTCCAACAATGTCATGCTTGCTGATTGGGAAATTGAGCTAACAGGCATACGAGCTACAGGAAACGGTGGGCAAAGAGTTAATAAAGTTGAAACTGCAATACATTTACGTTTTGACATTAAGCGCTCTACATTACCAGCTATATACAAAGATAGATTATTGAAGCTCTCAGACAGTCGTATTTCAAGTGACGGTGTTATCATTATTAAAGCACAATCTTTTCGCACGCAATCTATGAATAAAGATGATGCATTGAAACGTTTAAAAGCGTTAATAAATGCGGCCATGATAGTAAAAAAAGTCAGACGAGCGACCAAGCCAACAAAGGGCTCAAACCTCAGACGTTTGGACTCTAAAAAGAAGAACAGTTCTAATAAGTTACTACGTGCAAAAGTCGATCATTAACGCATGTGTTAGCCATATATCGTGAGTAGTATGAATTTTTAATATATTCAAAAGTAGCATTTGTTGAATAACAATAAGCATTGGGAAGTAATATGGACAATGAGTTAACGTTTTGTAAAATGCCGCTTGATAGAGCATCAACGTTAAGAAAAAATCAGTCTTGGTTGGAGCAAAAACTAGCAGCAACTGAAAGTTGTTTCTATTTTTATTGGCGCGGCAAGTACCTTTATCTTGAAGAACGTCTATTTGTTTATAGCAAAGCATCAACAGCGGATTTAACGCTTGATTGTTCAAGTTCGGCATTATTTAATCAAGCAATTAGTGATAATCGGGTTACCTTTTTAGGAACAGAGCAAGATGCAGCATATTTTGTTTGTGACCTTTCATTTTTGACTGATGTTGAGATGAAGCAATGGTTGGATAAACTTGCTATACAAAAGCTAAAGTTTATTGATTTTAGAAGTTCACTAACACTATTAAACCAACATCAAGGCGCTATATTAAGTTATGCAAAGGCGTTAATACATTGGCAAAAAAGTGCTTCATTTTGTGGGCATTGTGGTGAAAAAACCAAGCTTATGGATGGCGGTCACCGTTTAGTTTGTCAAAATACTGGCTGTAAAAAAGAGCATTTTCCTCGTACTGATCCTGCAGTAATTATGTTGGTTGAGCATCAACCAAAATCAGGGCCTGCAGTTTGTTTATTAGCTGAGCATCATAGAATACCCGAAAAAGTTTTTTCTACACTCGCAGGCTTTGTTGACCCAGGCGAGTCTTTACAAGAAGCAGTCGCTAGAGAGGTTTTCGAAGAAGCAGGTGTTAAAACCACAGATATTGAGTTTATTGACTCGCAACCTTGGCCTTTTCCACACTCTTTAATGATAGGTTTTATTGCTAGAGCACAAAATACAGAGCTATGCCTTGAAGAGGAAGAGCTTCGCAGCGCGGACTGGTTTACTGCGCAAGAACTTGTTAACTTTGGTGAATGGGGAGATGAGAGTGACGGACCTAAATTACCAAGAAAAGAGTCAATATCAAGGTTGTTAATCGACTTATGGTGTCAAAAGCAATTAAGTCAATCATCAGGCTAATAGTCAGTAAACTTAAACCTAGTTGCTGTTAATATGGCAACTAGGTTTTATTATTGCTCGCTATTTAAAGCGTCTTTTTAAGGTAATTAAGCCAACAAAAATTAAACTGAACCAGGTCATTGAGCCGCCACCACTACTTGACGTTGTTGGCTCTGAAGGCTCTGATACTGGTGGCGTAGTGTTTAATGAGGTGTTCCTAACACCAGCTAAGCTTGCTGCCGTGTTAACTGTTGCATCGACTATCGTTACGGTTTCTATGGTCACAAAGTTTTCAACGCCGGGTACAAAGCTACTATCAGAGCATTGTGTGGCGTTATATCCAGGCATTGGGACATCGCTACAACGAAATATATCTGACATATTATCGATATTTTCTAACCCTTCAATTACTTCACCGAATACAGTAAAACCGCCATTTTGTGTATCTAATTCAGCAGTGCCGCCACTATTATCAGATAAATTAACAAACCATTGGCTAGTAGCACTATTTTCGTTGTTGGCCACTTTAGCCATCGCAATAGTACCACGTACATTGGAAAAAACAGGCTCGTTGATAATAGCGCTATCAGTAGCTATTGGGGTTAACGGAAACCCTCCAGTAAACTCAAACCCGCCTGCTTGCATGACAAAGTCAGGTACAACACGATGAACAACGGTATTGTTGTAATCACCATCATTAATATATTTTAAAAAATTAGCGACCGTTTCTGGTGTTGTTTCATCGTGAAGGTTAACCTTGAAGTTACCTTGAGAAGTCGTGAATTCAACAACGGTAGCAAAGCTTGAGGTGCTAGCAAAAATTAATGCAGCAATTGATAGTTTCGAAAGTTTTGAGCGATTCATAGGTTAATTACTTATAGCCATTTTAGTAAGAAGTGCCTGAATAGTAATGGGCTTTGAGGATAACAACAAGAGGCTTTAATACCAATTGAAATAAATAATCGCTCATTTTAAGGCGGTTTAAATCGTCAATAACTGCGTTGTTTTCAATCCCAATAGCCCGCTATTACTCGACAAATAGCTTAGATATTAACTAAATGGATTTCAAAAATCGTTCAGCTCTGGGTAATAAGTAGTTTTCATAATCCAGAGAAAAAACCACAGTACTTGATCTACCTATAATTTCTGCTCTTGGAATAAGTCCTATGGCACGAGAGTCGGCACTGTTATCTCGGTTGTCGCCCATAACTAAATAATATCCCTCTGGAATAGTTACCGGTTTAAAGCTTTCTAATGGGTAAGGGTTATTGTGTCCTGGCATTACTGAAGTTCTAATTAAATGGCGATTACCCCCGATACTTTCTTCGCTTAAAGTAAAATTAGCATTTTCTGTAATGAGCTGGTAGTTCGCTGTATCTTGGTTAATGAATAACTGGTTTTTATGCATTGAAACTGTATCACCTGGTACACCAATAACACGCTTAACTAAACGTTTTTCTGCCACTTTTGACTCAAAAATAATAATATCATTCGGTAAAGGATCAGAAAACTTTATCAATGAATACTGAGTAAACGGCAGCTTTAAATCGTAAGCCATCTTATTAATTAAAATTCGGTCACCTTCGACAATAGTTGGTTTCATAGAGCCGGTAGGAACATCATTCCAGTCAGCGACGGCACTGCGAAAAACTAGCATTAAGCTAACAAAAAGCAATAATGATGCGTTTGCTTTTAATACTCGGGTGATACTCTTTTTTATGTTGTTTTTCATGCAAGCCTCTGAAGTAATAGGTAATATGCTAAATAAAATAAATAGCAGAATTAAAATACAATTAAAAAAATAACGACTTAGTTTTTGACCAAGTCGTTATTTTAAAGTTCCTTCACTTAAAGGCGCTAAAGACAGTTAAATGTAATTATTTATGTCTGACGTTTTATACGTTATTTATCTATTCACCCATTCACCTTTTACACTTTGCTTATTCATTGTTTTCGTCTGAATATCCCCAAGGCGCTGGCGGTGGAGTTACGGGGGCTGTTAAATCAAAGTCGACACGAAATTCTCGTCCCTGACGAATTAATCGATAGGTAAATTTGTCTGCGTAGATAAACATTTGCCAAGTATTTCCCGCAGATTGTGGGATCCCTGAACTAACAAATAGCTCTTTTGAGTATTGATCGGCAGGAAAAGACTGTGCTTGTGACCAACCGGCATCTAAGGTATGACCTCCATACATAGTGCTTTCATCATGGCTGCCGTCACGGTGACGGTGATCATGCTTTAAAGATAACCCTGACCCTGTTTTAGTAATAATCCAAGTACGCGAGGCATCGTCACCAACGTGAAAGGGGATTTCGAGTTTTTCATCTGAGCACTTTCTAACATGCATAATCAAATCTTTATTGGCAAAGCTGTCACCAGGTGCGTTATCAATAGTTACTTGACCTTGAAAGGCTTTGTCACAGAGCGCTTTAATGCTGTTAAAAAAATTATCATGTGTTTCGATAGACACTAATGGTGCGTCAGTTGCCATAGCAGCGTTGCTAAAGCAGAAAATACTGCTTGAAAGTATGAGGGTTAATATGCTTTTTTTAGTTTTCATTTTATATACCTAAATTGACTTATTTTTAAAAGCTTCATAGCGATGCTATCAGATAATACGCTAATAGATAATTGAAAAGGCTAAGTAAGGTGTTATTCAATGCTCAGTTATTAAAAATTACCTTGTAGTATTGTCATTGGCAGCGCAAAATTGCGAAAAATACCGTGGTGAATATAGAGTAATGTTGAAATGAAATTAAAAGCAGAGCAAGTTGTTATTGGTTTAACCGATCCTAAAAGCCCATCAAATGTTGGTGCAGTAATGCGTGCTGCTGGTTGTTACCAAGCCAATGAAGTTCGTTATACCGGTGTTAGATATGCCCGTGCAGCAAAGTTTCATACCGACACAAAAGATGCGCTTAGAAAAATTCCGTTAAACGCCGTTGAATCCTTAATCACTGATTTACCTGAAGAACAGCGTGTTATTTGTGTAGATTTGGTTGAAGGAGCAATACCTTTACCTGAGTTTGAACATCCAGAAAATGCACTTTATATCTTTGGTCCAGAAGATGGCACCATAGCGCAGAATGTTATTGATGCTGCAGATGCCGTAGTTTATGTACCTACCATAGGTTGCATGAATTTAGCCGCGAGCGTTAATGTATTACTATACGACCGGTTAGCAAAGTCGAAGCATATAGTTGCTAATAACGAACTCATTAAGCGTAGTCGAGATACCAATAATAAAGTATTTGTGAAAGTCTAAAAACTTGTAGCTAGAAGCTCCAATTATTAAGTTAAAAATAATATTTATCAGTATTTGATACTTTTATATTAAACGGGTTGACTATTGTTAGAAACTAGATACAATACCTGCAGCTAGAAAGTAAGACCTATATTTATGTACAAAGTTTCGCAGTTATATTAGTAAGTAGCTCGTCCTGTTTAATAAGTAATAGCAACACTCTCTGCAACATCGCCTTATTTTTGAGGCATCAATTACGAATAAATAGGATAATTAAAATGTCTAATACAACTACTGGTACAGTTAAATGGTTCAACGAGTCTAAAGGCTTCGGTTTCATCGAGCAAGAGTCTGGTCCAGACGTTTTCGCACATTTCTCTGCAATCTCTGGCGACGGTTTCAAAACTCTTGCTGAAGGCCAAAAAGTACAGTTTACTGTTACTCAAGGTCAGAAAGGTCCTCAAGCTGAGAACATCGTAGCACTTTAATTAATATTTCTTAGCTGGTTATACTAGCTAAAATATTAACAGTGTTAAAAAAAAGGGGAGACATTAGTCTGCCCTTTTTTGTGCCTGTAATAAATTGATTAATTAGTTATTCATTGTTATAGCAAATGTAATAAGTTATTGACGATTTAAACCGCCTTAAAATGATCGATTATTTATTTCAATTGGTATTAATGGTTAAAATGAATAAGTACGGCGTTATAAAGTTTATATATGTGCCTAGCTACTGACTAAGCTTTAGGTCTTGTAATTACCTCTTTTTAATGATGAAAAAGTAGAATACTTAATTAATAAAATTGGCATAACTTGTATGTCTGTAACTGAACAATACCAACAACTCATTGAACTTAACAAGCTTAAGTCCGATAACGAGCAATACAAAGCAGCACTCGCTTTAGATGATCTTTCTAGAAAATTAATTTGTGCACAAAAGCCTAAATCAATCCTTTTCAAAATAAATAACTTATTCACTAAACATGAGCCCATTCAAGGGATATATTTTCATGGACGAGTAGGTCGTGGCAAAACCATGCTAATGGATTTATTTTATCAACAGCTGAAAATAAAACGGAAGAGGCGTATTCATTTTCACCATTTTATGGAAAATGTGCACCAACAGTTAAAAGACTTTAGTGGTAAAGATAATCCGTTAATGTTGATAGCAAAGGTATGGTCTACACAAGTTGATATACTTTGTTTCGATGAATTCTTTGTTAATGATATTGGTGATGCCATGCTATTAGCGGGTTTGCTTAAAGCCATGTTATCAAATGGTATTATTTTAGTGGCAACGTCAAACTGTCCACCAAAAGAACTCTATAAAAATGGCTTACAACGTGAAAGGTTTTTACCAACAATTGATGTAATTAATCATTACTGCCAAGTTATTTCAATTGATGGACCTACGGACCATCGGTTATTAACTTCAGAAACTCAACAATATAAATATCGTGATTACTCTATCTGTAACGACATTGAGCATAACTTTTTAGTCGATTATGTTAATAAATTATCTCTAGGGAATATTTGTTATAACGATTATATAGTCATTAATAATAGAAATATTAACTTTAGATCTCGTAGTGATAACACAATTTGGTTCGATTTTATGGCGCTCTGCTCTGGGCCTAGAAGCCAAAGAGACTACATTAAACTAGCTGATAATTTTAAAAATGTACTGGTAAGTAATGTCCCTCAATTTAATGGTAAATTAATTCCGGCGGTATTTTCGGGTGTTGAAGATGGCTATCAACGAAGTGGTGTTGTTATGGGACAATTAAGAGGTTTAGACGATGAAGCTCGTCGCTTTATAGCACTTGTTGATGAATTTTACGATCGAGGTATTCGCTTAATTATAACCGCAGATGTTGATATCACTGAACTTTATCAAGGTACACAACTGAATTTCGAGTTTGCCCGTTGCATGTCACGTCTTTTTGAAATGCAGCGATTATCTTATTCTTAAGTAAAGTTACCCCCGAAATCATACTACTTGTTAAACTCACCATAAAGTTAATAATTTCACTAAATTATAGTTAATTACATTTATCATAAAAATAACTTTTATTTCTTACCTATTGATAATTATATGTTTTTAATTTTGGCATCCGTTTTGTAAATAGAATACTAACTAGCGATTTCAAAAGTCTTAAGTCGCTTTAGAAAGATTTAATTTATAAGGAAGATTAAAATGAAAACATTGATTGCTACAGCACTAATAATGACCAGCACATTTACTTATGCCCACAATAATTCTTTTTCTAGTGATTCATGCGATGTTGAGTTAAATGGCGGCATTAATATCAGTGCAAATGAAATTGTATTCTCTAAAAACAAATCACCTCTTTATACCATAACAAACAACAACACTTTATTGATTAAGGGTGAAGAAATTGCTTTAACAACTCAACAAAAATCAATGTTAAACGATTACTCTAGTCATATTAGAGATGTTGTGCCTGAAGTTAAAAATATTGCCTTAGATGCGATAGACTTAGCAATTGATGGCGTTAACTTAGCGTTTAATGAATTATTAGGTAAAGGTAACAATGTAAGCGCTGATCTAACCACGCAATTAACTTACATACGAACTGAAGTCGAAGCGGAATTCGGTAATCAAAATAACTTTTATATCGATGAAGATGGCTTTTCTGGCAAAGACTTTTTTGGTGAAGATTTTGAACAACGAATTGAATCAGCGGTAGAAAGCACGATTAAAAATTCTTTAGGGACCGTTATGATTGCGGTAGGCCAAGAGTTATTGTTTTCTGGCGGTGACATGGATGCCTTTGAAGCTAAAATGGAAAATTTTGGCGAGCTTATAGGTAATGAAATGGAGAATCGTAGTACAGACATAGAAAAACGTGGTGAAGCTTTATGTCAGTCAATTATTGTTATCGATGAAATGGAAGCGAAATTAAGAAACAGTATTGATGAGATATCTGACTACGACTTTATTACAGCGAGTACAAGCAAGCATAACAATTCGATCTAAATCATTGTACTCAAAAGATTAATATCTCATAGTTTTACTCACTTTAAAGCGTAACCTAACTTAGGTTGCGCTTTTTTATTGCCAACGGATTAGGTGCACGTTAAAGTAGCGCCCTCAATCGCTCTGACAAATATTTTATGCACGCTGTACAGCAACTTCATCAATATCGTAAAAGCTTAAGTACCACTACCTATAAATCAAGAGGTCAGCGCGTTATACGCTGCGAACTTTGTCGCTTAGCCGTACCTTTTTGTATTTGCGAATTAGCACCTAAAGTGAACTCTGATGCTGGATTTTTGATGCTAATGTACGACACTGAAGTATTAAAGCCGAGTAATACCGGTAAATTAATTGCAGATTTAATTCCTGACAGTTTTGCTTTTCTTTGGTCGAGAACCGAAGTTAACCCTGAGATTATTGCCTTAATAAATGATCCTATGTGGCAACCGATGATCGTATTTCCTAAAGCCTATGCGGGTGAAAATCGCGAAATATTTGATAATAAAATTACTCTGAGTTCAGGTAAACGACCATTATTTATAATGCTAGACGGCAGTTGGCGAGAAGCTAAAAAAATGTTTCGACGTAGTCCATATTTGCAAGACTTGCCTGTTGTGTCATTTACGCCCAAAACATCATCAGACTCAGCTGAGTTGAGCTCTCGCTACCAAATACGTTTGGCGGCAAATAATACGGAATTAGCCACGGCTGAAGTTGCTGCGCAGGTATTGTCATTAATGGGTGAGCAAACCAATGCCGACTTACTTGATCTGTGGTTCGATGTTTTTAGCTATCAATACCAACGCGGTGTATGCCAAGTAAATAAAGCAAACCCAAATGCGGTTGCCGATTACACTAAGTTTGCTGACCTAAATAACATTAAATTGGCAAAAGATATTTAGCGCTAACTTCACTATAAATAGGTTTGCTCTAAAAGCTTACTTTAAATGCATGAAAACACTGCAGCTTAAGCAAAACTATTTTATAATAACCTGAACTCTGGATAATGAGTGCTTGAAACTCAAGTGAACCAAAAGCTTAGGTAATAAAGTAAATGCTATAGCCAGGTGAACATCACGAATAGATATCATCAATGCTTCATTTTATGCCATTTCCAAGGCAAAACGTTTATGAATAGCGCGCTATTTATCGACGTTTTAACGCAGAAAATGGCTTAAAAGGGAGCATTGAGCAAGTGCTGCTTATCCAGAGTTCAGGTTAAATAACAATTGAAATGAACATTCAAAATAGTGGTATTTAAGCTGTCTTCTTTACGCTTTAGTACTTAAGTTTTCACATTTAAGTTTTCACATTTAGGTTTTCGAGTGTAAATTATTGCTTTTTTCTGCCGCCTTTAATTCAACTTGTTGTAAGCGCCACTTCTTTCGCTCGGCGTAATAATGGTCCCAAACACAAGGGTTACATGCTCCGCCGCCACAACAATCGTCGTCAGCAGGTGGGGTAGGTTTTTCGAATAATTCAGTCATTACTTTTTCGTTTGAGTACAGATTTGGAATGATTATAAATAAAAAAAGCCCTGCACGCAGAGCTTTTTGTAAAATAAAAAACTAAATTTTTATTCGTATTCAGAAAGCTTCTTCTCAAGATAGTGGATATTGGCACCACCATTGATGAAGCCTTGATCGCTTAAAATATCTTGATGTAAAGCGATGTTAGTTCTAATGCCGTCAATAACCAACTCGCTCAATGCGTTACGCATACGAGCAATAGCGACATCACGATTATCACCCCAAGTGATCAATTTACCGATCATAGAGTCGTAATGTGGCGGTACTGAATAATCAGCATAAATATGCGAGTCCCAACGAACACCTAAACCACCTGGCGAATGAAAACGCGTGATTTTACCCGGCGATGGAATAAAAGAACGCGGATCTTCTGCGTTAATTCGACATTCAATTGAGTGGCCCGATACTTTTATATCGTCTTGCGTATATGACAAAGGTTGGCCAGCTGCAACACGCAGTTGCTCTTTAATTAAGTCAACACCGGTAACCATTTCTGTAACTGGGTGCTCTACTTGAATACGCGTATTCATTTCAATGAAGTAGAACTCGCCATTCTCGTATAGAAATTCGAACGTTCCCGCACCACGGTAGTTAATTTTGATACAAGCATTACAACAACGCTCGCCAATTTTTGCACGCATTTCAGGTGTAATACCTGGTGCTGGTGCTTCTTCAACTACTTTTTGGTGACGACGTTGCATTGAACAATCACGTTCGCCTAAGTGAATTGCTCCACCTTGGCCATCAGCCATTATTTGAATTTCAACGTGACGTGGGTTTTCAAGGAATTTCTCCATGTAAACCATATCATTATTGAAAGTAGAACGAGCTTCAGATTTTGTTAACTGAATTGCTTCAATTAACTCTTCTTCGCTGCGAACTACACGCATACCACGACCACCACCACCACCAGAGGCTTTGATAATAACCGGATAACCAATGCGTCGACCATGGGCTAAATTAGCTTCATCATCTGAAGTCAAAGGACCATCAGAACCTGGTACACAAGGAACACCTGCAGCTTTCATTGCTTTAATGGCAGAAACTTTATCACCCATTAAGCGAATACTTTCTGCCTTAGGGCCAATGAATGCAAAACCAGATTTTTCAACTTGCTCAGCAAAATCTGCATTTTCTGCAAGGAAGCCATAGCCTGGGTGAATAGCTACAGCGTCAGTAACTTCGGCAGCAGTAATAATAGCAGGAATGTTTAAGTAACTATCCATTGCTGAAGGCTTACCAATACAAATGGTTTCGTCAGCTAATAGCACGTGTTTAAGGCCTTTATCAGCTGTTGAATGCACAGCAACCGTTTTAATACCAAGCTCTTTACAAGCGCGTAATATTCTTAAGGCAATTTCGCCGCGATTGGCGATAACAACTTTATCTAACATGAAAATACCCTTAATGGTTGGGCTTATTCAATGATGAATAGCGGTTGATCAAATTCAATAGCGTCTTCGTTTACTGCTAAAATTTGCTTGATAACACCTGATTTATCGGCTTCGATTTGGTTCATCATTTTCATCGCTTCTAGAATACATAAAGTATCACCAGCGTTAACATGTTGACCTACTTCTACAAACGCTGGAGCGTCAGGCGATCCTGCAGAATAAAAAGTACCAACCATTGGAGAGCGCACAACGTGGCCTGTTACTACCGGAGCCGCAGCTTCTGCAGAGGCAGTTGGTGCTGCAGCTGCAGCTGCAGCTACAGGAGCTTGAGCTACCGGAGCGGCTTGCATCATAGGCGCAGCTTGCATAACTGTGCCACCACGACTAATACGTACTGACTCTTCGCCTTCAGAGATTTCTAGCTCGTTGATGCCCGACTCTTCAACTAGTTCTATTAATTTTTTTATTTTACGAATATCCATTTGAATACCTTTTTTGATCGTCATTAAAATTATGTGTGAAAACTCAAGTGCATTAAGGCACTTATAGCTGCTATTTATTTTTTTCCAAAAAATCTGTTGCTGCTGCTAAAGCATATTCATAACCCTTAGCACCTAAACCGCTAATTACGCCTACAGCAATATCTGACAAATATGAATGTTGTCTAAAAGCCTCACGAGCATGTACATTTGATAAATGCACTTCAATAAACGGTATGTTTACTGATAATAATGCATCTCTTAGCGCCACACTTGTGTGAGTGAATGCTGCGGGGTTTATAATAATAAAATCTACTTTTTCAAAACTGGCATGTATCTCATCAAGCAACGTATGTTCAGCATTTGACTGTTTATGACTTAAGCTCACATTTTTCTCATTTGCAATGTCAGTTAAGCTTGCCATAATTTCAGCAAGAGATAACGAACCATAAATAGCAGGTTCACGCTTACCTAACATATTTAAGTTAGGACCATTCAGGACTAAAATGTTAAACTTTGTAGTCATCTTCGGCAAAAACACCTTTATTGTTGAGTAATGATAGCATCATGTCATATTTTATCTTGAGATTGTATTAAAATTGGTCTAAAACCAAAATTAAACTCATTTGACGATTATTATAGTGTTTTCGCAGAATATAGCAGCAAAATACTGGTCTAATGACTTATAAGCTAAAAAAAAGTTATAAATATTAGGTAAGTTGTAATAAATTTACTAAAATAAACGCAATAGGAAATTTAATTAATTCATTGATTTAACTCGGTACTGCTCTGGAAACTGTGAGTTAAATGTTGTCGTGTTCTCTCCTGTTGATCACAAGGAAGAAAATATTAAAACCATATTTAGTTATATTATTGTCATTACTTTGTTGTTTAGTTCCAAAGTGAGTGCAATAAATATTATTTCAAACTTAACGGCTGATACCACTTCATTGTCGGTTGCCCAGTTGCGTCGCATTTATTCAATGAGGCAAGCACATTGGCATAATGGTATTCCTATAGTCGTTTACGTTTTAGCAAGTAAAAACCCCCTTCATCAACAATTTTGTAGAGAGCAGTTACGTTTATTCCCTTACCAGCTTGATCGAATATGGCACAAGCTAACCTTTTCTGGCTATGGTGTAGCGCCTATCGAAGTGGATACACAGCAAGCGCTTATCGAAGCTGTTAAAACCACTAAAGGTGCTATTGGTTACGTGGAAAATATATCGGAGGTCAAGAATGTTAACATCATTAAAGTTGAGGATTAAAACAGCTCATTTTAATCAATCCATCTTTATTTCAGCTTGTAGTTTATGTTTTTCAGTCGGCCTTAATGCTGCTGAGGTTAACGTTGAACCTTTGCAGGTTCATGGCTTTGTGGCACAAGGAATTATTGATGTAGATCATAGTAACTTCGTTAACGAGAGTGAGAATATTTCATTAGAATTAACAGAAGTGGGTATTAACGCTTCATATCAACTCAATGACGACTTTCGCCTTGCTGGACAGGCGGTTTATTTAAATGGTGGTAATAGATATGCAGCAGGTTCAAGAATTGATTACTTACTTCTAGAATGGGATGCTGCACATAACGAAAATTGGCAAACAAGCTTTTATTTTGGACGAGTAAAGAATAATCATTGGCTCTATTCGAGCGCTCGCGATATTCCTTTCGCGCGACCTTCTATTATTATTTCTCAAGTGACTTATTTTGATGGTTTGCGTGATCTAGCTGTCGGTGGTGATGGCGCAGCAGTTAAAGTGAAATATAATAATGACGAATTAGGTGAGTTTGATCTTAACTTTAGTCGAGGGAAAAGTCCTATTTCAGGTAAGCAGGTCGACATAATTGCAGGAAAGCAAGCGCAAGGCCAACTGAAACATGATTTAGATGCGCAATTAAGCATTTATTGGCGTCCGAGTTTTTCGGCTTGGCAGTTTGGTCTGTCTGCTAATGATGCTTCGTTTAGCTACCACTCTGCACAGATGGATGCATACGTTAATAGTGATTTTACTTTACAATTTTATACCGCCAATGCTCTTTATGAAGGGGAGTTCTGGCAATTAAGTGCAGAAATTATTCAAGAAAGACTTGTAACACAAGGGTTTTATTTTCCTGGTTTTCACCGAGATCAAATAGGTCAAGGTTATTACTTACAGGCTAGGTATCAAGTAGATAACGACTTATCTGTTCAGCTTAGAACTGAAAGGTACTATAGCAATAAAGATGATAAAAATGGGAGTAAGTTAGCGCAAGTTTCTGGCGGGTTAGTTCCATCTTACTTTGCCTTTCACAATGATTTAATGCTTGGGATGTCTTACGATTTTACAAATAATTTTCGAGTAAATGCTGAATATCATTGGGTAGAAGGCACAGCGAGGTTATCGCCCATTGTCCAACCTGATCCTATCGCCAACAATAGCAAAAACTGGCAGGTTTGGGCTATTCAACTTATGTATTGGTTTTAGTGATGAAAATGAGCTTTGTAAGTGTAAGTGTTAAGCTATTCGCACTCGTTGTTAGTGCTTTATTATTACTGAGCTTATCTATTTCTGTATTATCAGTTGCTAGGTTAGATCAAGAGTTTTCTCAATATCAAAGTAATAAATTACGCCAAGGTCATGTTCAGTTTGAAACACAAAGTAAACTTGTTAGAGAGCAAATACGAAGTTGGTTAGAATCTTTCACTGATCTTATTCAGCTTAAAAATCAAAATAACTTTGACCGTGCAGCTCAAGCGCTAGAGCAGCAGTTTGATGCTCTACAAATTAACCACAACGTTGAAAATATATGGTTAATGTCAGCTGAATTACAACCTATCTATCAATCTGCTCCATATACTCAACAAGTTATGCATAGCGTCAAGAACGTTCAAGAAACTTATGCGCCAGTTCATTACTTAAGTTGTGTAGAGCAATGCCAACAGTTAGTGTCGATTCCTATATTGAATGCTAAAGGAGATATGGCAATTGTTACTATGGCCATATCTTTGGTAGATGTTGTGTATGCGATTAATCAAGCGCTTGAAAACCAAGTTGCCATCGTTGCTTTTAATAAGTCACAAGATGTAACTTTAGCGCAAGCCAATATTATAACCTCGTCGGCTACAAATCTCATGTACGCACTATTTAGATTAAATGAACCCTCTGACTTGTTAGCGACAGTAAAAGAATCAGGTTTGCAAGTTGAGTATCAACAAAATAGCTATTTAATTAATATGTTGGAATTAGCGTCTTCACCGTCGCAAGATTTCTATATGGCACAAGTTGATAATGTCAGCTCTTTTACAGATAAATATCAGACTTATCGCATGCAGTTTATATTATCTACGCTAACCATTTTTATTATTCTAGCGCTATTAGTAAATTTTGTGGCTGGGCCTTTTACTAAAAGACTATTAATACTGTCAGATATACTGCCATTACTTGCACGCAAAAAATTTGACCAATTTCGGGCTGTTCAAATAACTCAATCAAAAGTTTTTCCTGATGAAATTGATGTATTAATTAATGCCACAACCGATTTAAGCTATGAATTAGAACAGTTAAATATTGAAGTAACACAAAAAACTAAGGAATTAGAGAATATTGCTATGTATGACCTGTTAACAGGCTTACCTAATCGAAATATGCTGAATTTTCAATTACGCAAACAATTAAATAACAAAAGCAGTAATAATGTTAATGTCGGGATTTTATTTCTTGATTTAGATGACTTTAAGAAAGTGAACGATAGTCATGGTCATGGCGAAGGCGATAAGTTATTGGTTGAAGCGGCCAACAGAATAAACCTCAGTGTATCAAATATTGGTATGTCTTGTCGGTTTGGTGGTGATGAGTTTGTTGTTTTATTAAATGAAAACACCTCTAATGAAGTGGCAGAAGAGTTAGCTAAAGCAATTTTGAAAAGCTTTCAAGCACCAATAAAAGTAAACTCGGCAATGTTTTATGTAACTTGTAGTATTGGGATTGCCATGACTGAAGGGCTCGATATAAAAGCGAGTGAGCTTGTAAGCCATGCCGATATTGCTATGTACGAAGCCAAAGAATATGGTGGAGATCGTTACTTTATTTATCATGGAGATATGTTCCAACGTGTCGCTCATCGCGTGATGATGGAAGGGGAAGTTAAACAAGCACTAGCGAAAGGGCAATTTAGTTTAAGTTTGCAGCCTCAATTAGCAGCCAAAACTAACAAAGTACATGGTTTTGAAGCCTTGTTGCGCTGGAAACACCCTGAGCGTGGAATGGTATCACCTGACGATTTCATTCCATTGTTAGAAAACTCAGAGCATATGATCGATCTAGGTTATTGGGTTATTCGACGCTGTTTTGAACTTTATGATGAAATGCGAGCGGCAGGGCTTGGCGATATCATTATTGCTATCAATTTGTCTGCAGCCCAATTCGCTGATGTAAATTTACATCGCTTCCTAGAAGATTTACTCGAAGAATTTAAATTAAATGCAGAAAACTTTGAACTTGAACTGACTGAACATACCTTGGTGAAAGATATTGATAAAGCTATTGTGACCATGGATGCGCTTAGAAGCATCGGTTTTAGTTTTGCTATTGACGATTTCGGTACGGGCTATTCATCATTAACTTATTTAAAACGTATGCCTGTTGACGTGATTAAAATAGATAGAAGCTTTATCGTTGGCATGTTAGAAAACCATGCTGATTTTCAAATTATTATGTCAACAATTGCTATGGTAAAAAACTTAGGTTTAACCGTTATTGCTGAAGGCGTAGAAACACAAGCTCAGTTACGCACCTTAACAGAAAATGACTGTGATCTTATTCAAGGTTATTACTTTTCAAAACCTATACCTGAAGCAGACTTAATCGAATTTATTAATCGAGAAATTATTGATGGTAATTGGCGAGTTAATGTAAGTACAAGCTAGTAGTTAAGCTAGTTTGCCAGATTCTGCTATTTAAAATAAAAGCGCCAATTGGCGCTTTTATTTGGGGGTTTTATAAAGTATTACCTTACAAGTGAAGACTTAACGCTTAAGTTTGTTAATTAAAATGCAAAGGTTTTATTTACATGAGCAGCAAACTCTTCGGCAGCCATAAACCCTGTCACCCTACGTTGCGGTAATTCGTTAGCGTTTAAGTCAAAGAATAAAATTGATGGTAAGCCAAAAACATCAAAGGTAGACATCAACTCTATACTATCTTTTGAGCCCGTATCGGTTAAATCAACTTGTAATAACACTGAGTTAGAAAGTGCTTTTTGCACATTACTTTCAAAAAAAGTATATTCTTCAAACTCTTTACAAGCCACACACCAGTCTGCATACAGGTCAACCATTACGGTTTTCCCTTGTGCATTGGCTTTTGCAATTGCTTGATTCATTTCAGCTAAGTTTTTAACATGCTCAAATTCAATAAGGTGAGCTTGCTGTGACATAGCTATATTTGTTGTTGGATAAGCTAGTTGATAGGCTTTGTTTGCTCCAATAAAGAAGATTAAAAAGATTAAAATACTGCGCAGACCAAAGCCAAAGGTTTTTTTCGTATCTTGATTAACCGTATAAAAATAACCTGCGGTTGCTAAAATAAGTACCGTCCACAATACGTTGATAATAATTACAGGTAAAAAACGTTCAAGTAAAAATATTGGTACGGCGAGTAGTAGTAAGCCAAAGATGTTTTTAATTACAGTCATCCAATTACCTGCTTTAGGTAACAGTTTGCCGCCCGAGCTTCCTAATACAAGCAGAGGTAATCCCATACCTAAACTCAACGCATAAAGCGCTGATGCGCCCAGTAATATATCGCCTGATTGAGAAATATATAACAAAGCACCTGTTAGCGGCGCTGTCGTGCAAGGTGAGGCAACCAAGCCTGAAATAGCCCCCATAACAAGTACACCAAAATAAGATCCACCTTTTTGATTGCTGCTTAATTGGTTTAACTTATTTTGCCAACTACTTGGCAATGCTAAATTAAATAGTCCGAACATAGAAAGTGCCAAAAATATAAACAATACACTTAACACGATAAGTACAATCGGGTGCTGAAACATCGCTTGAAATTGCGCACCAGCAATGGCGACAACAATACCGAGTAAAGTATAAGTAACTGCCATGCCTTGCACATATGCAAAAGATAAAGCGAAAGCGCGTTTTGTTGAAAGCTTGTTACCTTGGCCGACAATAATGCCGGTTAAAATCGGATACATAGGGAAAACACAAGGGGTAAAAGATAACAGTAACCCCCCAATAAAAAATGCCACGAGTGTTAGCCAAACACTGTCACTTTTTAACATGTCGACTAATTGATGTTGCTCGCTGCTATCAGCTGAACTATCAACTGAATTACCTGCTAACGCATTAACCGTTTCGGCGTTTGGGCTGTTAAGTGCCGACAAAATATTTTCTGCGCTAGTGGTAGAGTTTGTAAAAGCAGTTGTTAATTCAACCTCACTTAAATCAAGCGTTTTCTTTGTTGGTGGATAACATAAGCCTTTATCAGCACAGCCCTGATAACGAATGGTAATATTTGCATCGCTTTTAGCTTCAGTAATATCAATAGTAAAGTCTAGTTGGCCGGTGAATATCTGTTGCACACCAAAAAACTCATCTTCATGATGCTCACCTTCAGGCAATATAACCGGAATAATGGTGGCGTTTTCGGTGGTAAACTTGAACTGATGACGATACAAGTAATAACCTTCAGCAATATTAAAGCTAACTTGCAGCTTGTTTTTTTGTTGATGAAAATCAAAAATAAACGCCTTATCAATTTTTAAAAATTCATCATCATTGCTGAAAAGTGAGGCAGGAGAGCTAAAAATAGATTCCTGAGCATTTGCAATGGGCGACATAGCAAAAGAAAAGCTTGTAAGGATTAACCAAAGAACAGTAACTACTTTTTTCATAACCGTTATTTTAAAACTCGTTGATCCAGTTTACATAAAGATAACCACCTTGCTGGATGTTCAAAGTGATAACGTCAAGAAAGTTGCATAACCGAACAACTTTAATTTTATTAGTTTACGCTAATATTTTTCATTGAGTAAGGTGTGAGTATAAAGGATACAAACCCAATGAAAACAGTTAAAAAGCTTACTTGCTTGAAAAAGACCCGATAACCCCCATATTAGTTTCATTAAAGATTTTTAGGAGCGCTCATGTTTCGCCTGTTATTTATATTTTTTATTATTATTCCTATTATTGAAATCACTGTTTTAATGCAGGTTGGAGCTGTGCTAGGTGTTTGGCCAACTATTGCCATTGTTATTTTAACTGCATGGGTAGGGGCGAAGTATGTTCGACAACAAGGCATAGCAACCTTAAATTCGGTTCAAACAAAAATGGCTCAAGGGCAAATGCCATCTGATGAAATTGTTACTGGCTTAGTATTATTAGTTGCCGGCGTGTTATTAGTTACACCGGGTTTTGTTACTGATTTTCTTGGTTTGAGTTTATTAATTCCCGCGGTGCGACAAACTATTGCAGGCAGTGTTAAATCACATATAAACACTAACAGTGCCCAACAGCAAAGTTTTCACTTTAATGACCAAGGTAACGTTTATGAACATGAAGACGTTGCTGACCAGAAAGATAGTCCGTTTCAAGCGCATATTCAGCCACCCCACAAAGCACAAACGTTAGATGGTGAATTTGAGCGTAAAGATTAAAAAATATAACCCGATGGGCTTGTGAAGTTTTATTTAATCCCCATCTCTGAAACAACAAAATTAAAACCCTAAATTTAATTATTAAATTGAACATCTCAGGAGATAGAAATGAGTATTCGTCCATTACACGATCGTGTGATCATCAAACGTAAAGAAATAGAGTCAAAGTCTGCCGGCGGTATCGTATTAACAGGTAGTGCGGCTGAAAAATCAACACGTGGTGAAGTAGTTGCTGTAGGCAAAGGTCGTATGCTAGAAAACGGCGATGTGCGCCCATTAGATGTAAAAGTTGGCGACCAAATAATCTTCAGTGAAGGTTACGGCATGAAAACTGAAAAAATTGACGGTGAAGAAGTACTAATTTTGTCAGAGTCTGACATTTTAGCCATCGTTGAATAATTAATAATTTTCTACTCATTTTATTGTACGGATTAAGTTCGGTACAAAACAGAATATAAGGAACCATGAAAATGGCAGCAAAAGACGTATTATTTGGTAACGACGCCCGCGCAAAAATGCTTAAAGGCGTTAACGTACTAGCAGATGCAGTAAAAGTTACATTAGGTCCAAAAGGCCGTAACGTAGTGTTAGATAAATCATTTGGCGGCCCAACAATCACTAAAGATGGTGTATCTGTTGCGAAAGAAATCGAATTGGAAGATAAATTCGAAAACATGGGCGCACAAATGGTGAAAGAAGTTGCTTCTAAAGCCAATGATGAAGCTGGTGACGGTACAACTACGGCGACTGTATTAGCGCAAGCTATTGTAAACGAAGGTTTAAAATCGATTGCTGCAGGTATGAACCCAATGGATCTTAAACGTGGTATCGACAAAGCTGTTATTGCTGCCGTTGAAGCACTTAAAGGTTTATCGCAAGAATGTGCTGACAACAAAGCCATTGAACAAGTAGGTACTATCTCTGCTAACTCTGACGAAACTGTTGGTAAAATCATTGCTACAGCAATGGAAAAAGTAGGCACTGAAGGTGTTATTACTGTTGAAGAAGGCCAAGCATTAACTGATGAGCTAGACGTTGTTGAAGGTATGCAGTTTGACCGTGGTTACTTATCACCATACTTCATTAACAACCAAGAAAGTGGTGCGGTTGAATTAGAAAACCCATTCATTTTATTAGTAGACAAAAAAGTATCAAACATTCGCGAATTGCTAACAACACTTGAAGGTGTTGCTAAAGCAGGTAAGCCACTATTAATTATTGCTGAAGATGTTGAAGGCGAAGCGCTTGCAACATTAGTAGTAAACAACATGCGCGGTATCGTGAAAGTTGCTGCAGTTAAAGCACCTGGTTTTGGTGACCGTCGTAAAGCTATGTTACAAGACATTGCTACATTAACGGCTGGTACTGTAATTTCTGAAGAAATTGGCATGGAGCTTGAAAAAGCAACATTAGAAGATTTAGGTCAAGCAAAACGTGTTGTTATCTCAAAAGACAACACAACAATTATTGACGGTATTGGTGAAGAAGCTGAAATTCAGTCTCGCGTTGCGCAAATTCGTGGTCAAATTGAAGACTCTTCTTCTGATTACGACAAAGAGAAACTTCAAGAACGTTTAGCTAAATTAGCTGGTGGCGTTGCTGTTATCAAAATTGGTGCAGCTACTGAAGTTGAAATGAAAGAGAAAAAAGCCCGTGTAGAAGATGCATTACATGCAACTCGTGCAGCGGTTGAAGAAGGTGTAGTTGCTGGTGGTGGTGTTGCTCTTGTTCGCGCAGCAGACGCTATTAAAGACTTAGAAGGTATCAACGAAGATCAAACGCATGGTATTAACGTTGCAATTCGTGCTATGTCGGCTCCTTTACGTCAAATCGCGACTAACTCAGGCGACGAAGCTTCAGTTGTATTAAACGAAGTACGTAACGGCGGTACAGGTAACTACGGATACAACGCTGGCAACAGCACTTACGGCGATATGCTAGAAATGGGTATACTTGACCCAACGAAAGTAACACGTAGCGCACTACAATTTGCAGCCTCAGTTGCTGGCTTAATGCTAACAACAGAAGCCATGATCACAGACGCACCAGTGAAAGACGCTGGCGCTGCTGGTGGTATGCCTGATATGGGCGGCATGGGTGGTATGGGTGGAATGGGCGGTATGATGTAATCATCACCCCTTAGTTTCACCGAAACACATATTGTTTCAAAAGCCCTGCAATCATTGTTTTTATAGGGCTTTTTTGTTTCCAGTGTTTCACCTTGTTTCATCATAACCCAGTGAGTTTCATATTTTTTGGGGTATAATGTGGGGTTTTTAGTACTTGCACGATCTCATTTCAAGGTGTTTAATTAGGGTTGTACCCCTAAATAAACCCCAAATGAGTTTACCTTTATGCCATTAACCGCCTTAGAAATTAAAAGTCTATCTTGCCCTGAAGATAAAAAGCAAATTAAAAAATTTGATGGTAATGGTTTGTTTTTGCTGGTTAAAAGCAATAACTCTAAGCTATGGCGTATGCGCTATAGGTTTTCAGGTAAGCATAAAGAGATAGCTTTAGGTCAGTACCCTGAGATACCCCTTGTTGAAGCAAGGAGGTTAGCAGAGGAGGCAAGGGTGTTACTGATGAAGGGCATTAACCCTTCAGACGAAAGAAGAGAACGCAAACGCAGCTATTCAGTAACAGACAGACAATTTAATGTAATCGCTTTGAAATGGTGGGAGCAACAAAAAGATGCTTGGTCTACGGATCACCAAGCACGAGTGAAGCGTTTTATCACCATTGACTGTAAATCGTTAAGTTCATTGCTGATAGAAAAGATAGACGCTGGACACATTACCGAAGTCATGCTTTCAATTGAAGCTTCGGGTAGCCCTAAAAAAGCCCCTGTTATACTTTCCGTTATTAATCGCATTTTTGGTTACGCACTTGCTCATAGACTGACGAGAAATAACCCCGCACAAGGCTTACCACTAAAAGATATCATTAAGCCACTTAAAAAAGTTCGATCTCACTCAGCAATTATTAACCCTATAGAGTTGGGTAACTTAATTCATGACATAGATATGACAATTTCAGGCACTTTCTGTACAGCTGAGGCACTAAAGCTTATTCCAAGGGTGTTTCTTAGGCCAAAAGAAATTAGAGGGCTTAAATGGGAATATGTTGATTTTGAGGAAAAGCTGATACGAATTCCCGCACAAGAAATGAAAAAAGACCGAGACCACCTTGTTCCGCTTTCTAAACAAGTCATTAAGCAGCTTGAATATATTTATGTTGAAACAAGATATTCACCTTATGTTTTTCCAAATAGCCGTGACAGCAGTATACCTATGAGTAAAAATGTAATGACAAATCGATTACGAGACTTGGGATATTCAGCCGATGTTATGTCAGCTCATGGCTTTAGAAGTACGGCCTCAACAATTTTGCATGAACAAGGGTGGTCGCATGACGCGATAGAAGTGCAATTAGCTCACCTAACAGGCTCAAATACCTCACGGGCATACAACCGAGCTATATATTTACCAGAGCGTAAAAAAATGATGCAAACGTGGAGTGATTACTTGGAAGAACTTAGTTTACAAAATAAAAAGTAATCAGCTTTTCAATGAATATAAAATATTAATGAACAGATAGTTATCAATGAGCCAAGAATTACCAACGTACAAGTTCAATCACTTACTGCGTATCCATTCTTGAATATCTGATAATCGCCAACCGACATTACTGGTGCTTAGTGCAATACGTGCCGGAAATTTTCCTGCACGCTCTAAACGCCAAAGGGTAGTTCTTGATAAACCAGTAAGTGCTTGAACTTCTTTCGAACGAACAATTTTATCTTGAGCTGAATCAAAACCTTGCGGCTTGTGAGAAACATTAACAGCAGGAGCAACTGCTTGAACTTTACCCAGTAAATAATTAAGTAATTGAAAACCAAAAAACTCGGTTTGTTTTTCAGTAACTTGAATAAACTCTATTTGATGACTCGCTTGTAATTTGGTAATTTCAGCTAACGGACACCGCAAAAATAGTGATGCTTCAGTAGGTGTAAATCGTTGATATAACGATATCCCCATACTATCGGCTAGTTCACATAAATTGGGTGTAAACGGCTTATCCATCTAATCGTTATGTTCCTGTCGTTAGCACATTAGTGTTAATGTTAGCGTTAGTGTATAGAATGTTATTGATTTCCTTTCAATTAGCATACAAAATAAATCATAGAATCACTAGAGAATAGTTTACATGGCATTTGCAGCTCATCTATCAAAATCAAACGAAAACTCGCTTGAAGCGCGGGTAAATAACTTTCGTTCTGCATATGCTGCCTATCGTGATATTCAAACCAGCCAGTCACTCCACCAGCAAGCTCAAATGCAAGATACATTAGGTACAAAAGAAGAGTTAACAGAGGCTAACTCTATTATCAAGAGTAGCCTCGATATGGCTGCCAAAGACTTTAGTAAAAGTGAACTTCAAAAAGCTCAAAAATTAGGGTTGATTTCTGATTTAGAAGTCAAAAGTATTGATGCGCTTACAATGGGTAATGACTTTACTGTTTCCCCTGCTGAACATGAGATCCAAGAGAATAAAAACCGTATAGCTGAAGCTAGAGCCTCAATGAATACTAAAAATAACGAGAAGAGCAAAGACAAAGGTAGAGATTTTTAACAACAACCTAGTTGTTTATTTCTTTTAACTTCGTTTATTCCGTTTAAATAACGCAGTAAGCTGATAGTTAAGCCAATATTGTGCCTTAACTATCACGCTTTTCAGGCCAACTATCACATTAATCAGGATTAAAATCTCATTTTTCAGGCATTAAGACACACTTTTCAGTAAACAGAATTAATTATCACAAAATTTGCATTTATGTGATTTTTCAATAGATTATAAATAGTCTATTACTTAATCACCTAAAAATGACCCACCAAGAAATAACAACTATTGATTGAAATAAATCATTAGTCAGATGAAACGACTTAACTTCAGCAAGTTACACACTTTCACCGGATGCCCACAGAATATTAGCCGTAGCGATATCAGCGATAGCGAAAGATGATCAAAATTTTATGACCTTTCGAATATACACCAAGCAGCTCATCGATTTTTACCCCGCACTAAAAAATGATAAAAATGCCATTGCCAGAATTGATCAGGCCACCGACTCATTGATGAGCGCTCATATCAAAATTAAGCAAAAAAATGGTTGGTTAAAAAGGCACTTAATACACTCTTGTCAGTTTGTGAAAAACAATGGTTATGCCTATGTAGATATCAAGCTGAACAATGACATGCAGCCTTATTTAATTGGCGTTAAAGGTTACTTTTCAGCGCCAAAACTAGAAAACATCAAACACTTTAAAAAAGACCAGCACTTTAAGCTTCATGCTTACTTGTTCTCATATCTTTATCGAGGCACTACGGGCAACGTCAGTATTGAACAAATCCGTGAAATACTCGATATCGACAAAAAACAGTACAAACTGGTCTGACACTTAAAAAGTCGTTTACTACTGCCAAGTATCGAATTTATTAATGCCGTAACCGACATCAAAGTAACGATTAAAGACGTAAAACACGGTAGGCGTATCGCAGGGTTTAAATTTAATATTAGCAAGCGAATACCTATTCAAATAACGCCAGAACAGACAGTCGATAAAGTAAAGCCAAAGATTACCCACATAGCGCTAGCAGACCAATATAAAGCTATTGGTGTAAAAGCGGTCGAATTTGAAAAACTAAGTAAGAAACATGATCAAACTTACCTTAAGCAATTACTTATTTATGCTCAATACCGCGCTGCCAAGCAAACCATACAATCAATGTTCAAGTACTTGTGCGGAGTTTTAAATAATAAACCGCAGCTAGAAGATTTATACACGCCAAATTGCCTATTAAAACAGAAACAAGCAAAACAAAAATTAGTTGAAGCTCATCAACAACAAACAAATAATCGTCAAACACAGGATAAAGCAGATGAGTTTCAAGCCCTATCGAAAAAAGTAGAACAGTACTTATCAAGCTGTTCTGAAAGCCAGCTACAAGCAATAAGACAAGCATTCAAACAAACCGCCTTTGTAATAGGCTTAACTAAAATTTGAAAATCAATTGACTTAAAAAAGCCGTATATCAAAGCCATGTATTACCGTTTTGTTTTCAAAAATAAATCATAGATTATTTACTATTAATTTCATTAACTTCTGATTGAGTTATTTTTCCTGACTCAATAAGCCATGCTTTACATTTGTCTTTACTGATACACTCTAAAGTAGGCATAAATATTTGCCCCCATGCCCCTAACAACTGCGAATCTTCAGATTGATTCAGCTGTAAAGGTTCATTCTGCGGAACTGATTTAAACAATACTATAAAATTTTTAAAGGTTTTTATGTGAGAAAATCCGATATCAGCAAGGGTATTCTCAAAGAAGTTATACTTTACTTTTCGTCTACAGTCTCTATCACTGCAGGAGCTACTTTGTTTTTTAAATTCTCTGAGTTTTGTTTCATCTTTAAGCGATTGCGTTATAAGTAGTAAATTTTCTTTGTTAATTTCAGCTGCTGCTAAATTGGCACTTGAACTACTTAACTCAGATTTTTCATTTCCACACGCAACTACAAAAAGTAAAAATGAACTTATAAGTAATGATTTTGTTATGTTTTTCATAGGTATCCTTTATCCTTTTAAAATCTAATATTACGATCTCTAACATAACTGTACAAATAATTTATACAGTGAATTACAACATAATATTTAAAAGTGTAAATACACGAAACGTTAATAATCAGTACTCCTTTACAACTAGCCACAAACTGGCATAACTAAAAATCTTTTTGCCAAATAAATATCGTCAATATAATGAGTTAGCAACAAATGATTATTTGCTAACTTATTTTTAATGAGCAAAAAAAAGAAGTTTTTAACCGCGATTCAAGTAGATGTTTTTAACAGCTGAATGGCAACGAACCCGCCTAAAGTCAAAAAATACCAATGATGATTAGACAAGGTAAAAGTGTATTACGATTTAGTACCATTGACTGAACATGAACTGGCGTCGATTGTGAAGTATATTCGCATATTGAGTAGAGATAACGATAAGGATATTTAGGTTGGTTGATGGCTTGTGATACTGTCTGTGTGGCAACGATATTATGTATAAATAAGGTTTAAAGATTGAATACTTCTACCAAGCATTAATCGCGTATTAAACAGTAAGTCATGCAACCATTAAATACCTGCCATAAGCACCACCAATTGCCACCGTATATGCACTGCTATATTACCCACTAAATTTTAAAAATGTTACAAGCAGCTCAATGGCTGAAAAGATCCCGGCATAAATTCAAACTGAAGCAGTTTTTACGTAAATTGAATAAACACCTACCCACAAACGGCCTAAAAAAACACGGTTATTTAGTCGCATCATCATGAAGTGGGAAAAGTGAGTTGATTAAGCTATTAGTCTATCGAGAACTAATCAAACCTGAACCAAAAGAGGCAGTAATATTGCTAGATCCTCATGGTGATATGGCACAAGAAATTGCGCAATTTAACGAGTTTAGCCACACAAAATACGCTAACCGATTAGTGTTTATTGATCCAAGTTTAAAGCAAGGCTATTCACCCAGTATTAACCCGTTTCAGCTTGAATTTAAAACAGAAAGTAACATTGCTTTAATGACCCAAGAGCTACTAAGTATTATCAAAGTTCTTTTACAATGACTCGGGCAATCCAGCAATGGCTCACAAAACCAATGAACGAGCACCACCAACCAAATGGACGCGATTTTAAGCCCATGTATTGCCACGCTATTACGTTGTGGCAATAGCTCATTTAGTGACTTACAGCGCTTTATGGACGACAATAACAATGCAGATTTACTGGCTTTAGGTCAGCAATCACCAAACCCACAACATAGGTTATTGTTCAGGAATAAATTTAACAGCCCATTATTTAGCGCTACTAAACACGGTATTTATACCCGTTTACAGGTAATATTAAATGATCCCACTTTTCAAAACCTGATCTCCAATACCACTACCGTTAACCTAAAGCAGCTTATTGAAGAAAAGAAAATTATTCTGTTTAAGTTATCACTTGGTAACACTTGAAGTGATAGCGTGCAAGCGTATGGCCGTTTTATTGTTGGTCTTCTCCGAATTATTGCCCTACAACGTACCAACATAGCAGTGCATAAGCGTGTACCGATATTGCTGTTTATAGATGAGTTTCAAAACTTCATTTCTAGCAATATAGAAAAGGCACTTACACAGTTAAGAAAGTATGGTTTACATTTAATACTCGCCAATCAATATGTATGACAGCAAATTTCAACGGCCTTGCAAAAAACACTGTTTGCATCGGGCGTTAAAATAGCCGGGAAAAATGAAAAGAAAAGCTTAAGTCTGTTAGCGAATGAAATGGAACTAACGGTTGATGAACTCAAACAGCTAAATACCGGGGAATTTTACCTGCAAGTAGCAAACTACCCACCAATTAAAATTAAAACGCCTAAGTACCTGCTATGAAGCAAAAACGCTATGCCGACAAGCTGTTGGCGCAATTTGGTAAAACAAATTCTCCAAGCGTATTACAGTAAACTTAAACCGCATGACTTACAGAAAGATTTAAGCCATGAAATACAGTACCAAAAACATAATCAATATTATGTGAACCAACAACAAATAAGCCCCAATACCCAACTAGAAAACTTACACAGTAAATACCAACTTGAATGAGATTAACCGAGAAACAGATCATCATTTTAGAAGCTTTGGCTCGCTTTAAATACTTAACCAGCCAGCAACTACAAATAATATTCACCAGCAAAAGTACCAGCGCTATAAATACCGCGATTAGAAGTTTAAAAGGCTTTAAATACCCACTAGTTAAAAGCCTTAGTTTTGGCGTAACACCATGACACGGTAAATTGCCACACGTTCATTTTTTAACGTCTGCGGGTATTAAAGTATTGGTAGAGCAGTTATCGATACCACTACACAAAATATACGCGCCAACGAACAGAAATAGCTTTTTTCAGCGTGATTACTTTCATCGTATATCAACCATAACTTTTAATATTTTGTTCCAGCGCTGGCTAATAAACCAAGGGCATCAACTATATTTTTTCAAAAGTTATTTCAACAGACCAAAACATGAAAACGGCCACAAAGCAGAAACGACAATAACAAACTGAGAATACAAATCAGAACCCGATGGTATCGGCTTATACTTTGTTAATACCCAACCGCATTTATTTTTGTTTGAACAACACAATGGCGTAGATGCAAAACGCGCGATAAACCAAATAATCCACCATTGTTATGGCCTAGCCAATGGCGCAGCGTCTGAACAATTTAAACTGAATAAGCCTTTAAAAATTTATTACGTTTTTGAACACGAAAGTTGTTTGAAAGCAGCACTTAACCATTTTGAAAACGATAAATGACTCATGAAGTTTAGAGGCCATTTTTACTTCAAAACCAATCAAGCATTACTAAGTAAATTTGCTGATAATTGGCACATGCCATGATCAGAAAGCACTGCAAACTTTTGCTTACAGCAATAAGTAAATTTCGTTGTTCTTAACCTTAAAAATTAAGAATAACGTCATGTTTACTTATTGAAAAAAAGGAGCAATTTATGTCGCACTTAGCCACACCTGAATTTAAACAACTATTCGAAAACTACCCATTCTATTCACAGGAAGGAAACAAAGACCCTGTGGTTGTCGTAAAGCTATTTGATGCCTACGGCTCTGCCACTTGGTATTTAACTGAATACAGTGAAGTTGAAAACAATGCATTCGGCTATGTTACTGGCCTAACTCATGATGAATGGGGTTACGTGTCATTAACAGAGCTACAAAGCATAACGCTTGCGCCACAAGTGCCAAGAATAGAACGAGATATGTATTTTGAATCAGTTAAGTTTAGTGAGCTGAAGTTAAAAAAGGCAGGATAAGACAAAGACCAAGGAAACTTGGTCTTTTTGACTAATGCTATTCAGAGTTATCGTTGATATTAGCGGTATAAGCTTGCTTAGGGTGATTTCGAGTAGTTGGATATGCCAAGCGTAACTTTTCACCCGCTACGAGTGGGTTAAGATAGTTTTTCCGCAAGGTGTCAGACTTCATCTCCAATAATATAGAAAGATTAGTTAAACCTATAAACCTATCATTACAAAGCTGAACTATGATCTTATTGATTGCTTCTTTTCCTGCTTTTCGGCTATTGCCTTTGACGGGAGCAGCTATTTCCTCTAACTCTTTCCATTCTGATTCAGCTAATTCAATATCCGGACTTATCTGTGGCTCTAAGTCCGGACTTAACTCCGGATCTAGCTCCGGACTTTCTAATAAGTCATTGTCATTATCGGGCTTTGCTACAAATACGTTCTCAGCTAAAAACTGCCCTGACTCATTATCCGGAGTAGGGATAACTACATTAGGTTTGTGATATACCTTTCCTTTATGCTCGCCACTAGAAGAAATTAATCCAACCCTTTCTAGTTTAACTAAAGCTAACGTAACCTCTCTTGCATAGGCAGTCGTTTGAGAACAAAGTTGTTGGTGAGTTAAATAAAAGTCTGAATAAATAGTAATGGTTAATGTACGTTCTAGCTCAGATAAATTAGAAAACTTATCTCCAAACCTTTTGCTTAGTTCACTAACAACTTCTTGCGGATACAAGTCGATCATCCTCAACTCTAGCAAGGTTTGCTCATACGGTTCAGACACTTCACGAAGCAAAGGCATTTTCCAATGTTGGCTTTTCCAGCCGTCTAAAATATTGGGCAAACCAGAGCCTGCTTGCTCTCCAAAATTTACGTACCTAAACATTTGTGCTAGTAAGCGATTACGACAATCGGGCTCTCCACCTTGCAATGCTATTTCAATGGGTACACGCATTAGCCCAGGGTTACGAAAACCAAACATATCAGGACGTTTAACAACTAATACTGATGATCGCCCTGTATAATCAGCATGCACAATAGTATTAGCTAAGGCTTCTCGCAGTGCGATATGCACAGGCGTATCTTCTTGACGCACGCCATCTTCAACCTTAAAAGGTATTTTAATATCTTCAATTAATTTTCTATAAATTTTACGAGAAAAGTCATACAAATTACCAGACCATGAGCCATCTAGTGTTAAGCGATCTACCCATCTACGCTCCGTTTTTGCTTCAGGGCGCTCTTGGTAATCAAGCATGTAATAGGGGAATTTTTCTTGAATTACAGGATGTGTACCAAACATAAGTAAGCCAGCAGCAGTTAAGCCAGCTTGCCCTGTTTCTCGATTTACTCGCCATCCACCGATCATTTTTAAAAATGACTGATTATCTAATTCATTCCATGCATGGGTAGGGTTTAGGTTTGCGTAATTTTGGCGATAAGCGCGTAATGATTCGTGATCAATATCTTCCATACCAAAGTAGGGTAAAATTTCATTGTCGCGCGACTCTTCTATTTGCTCTGCCATCATACGTTTAACTTGTTCTGCTGACAGTTTTTGATCTGCTTCGTGTGCTCTACTATAAGAGCTTTCAAGCGGATTACCGTGTAAAAATACAGGCCGTTCTTCTCGCTTAGCTCTCCTCACATAAATGATTAAGAGGTTTTTACCATCAATAACAATTTCATGAACTGAGTCATTGGTAAGTAAATTTGAACTCACTTTATTTGAATTTACTGTGTTAAAAAGATCAGACTTTACGCGACCAATATCTTCAATACCAACAAGACTAAAACGACCTTTAGTTTCTTTAAGACCTAAAATAATTGTGCCGCCATCGGTATTAGCAAAGGCACTATAACTTTCCCACATGTCTTTAGGGATCGCGCCCTTGCCATCTTTACCGCTAGCTTGTTTACACTCTAGTTCTGATGATTCTCTTAAAAGAGAGATATCTTCGAGTGTTTTTATTTCAAATCGTGCCATTTATCACCAAAATGAGGAGGAAGTTTAATTATCAATATTCAGATAGTTACTACCACTATTTAACCATTATTTACTTATCAAAACTAATAGAATATTTGCAACCGTTAAGGCATTAGCTCAAAATATAATTTGGCTACCAAAATTTACTAAACGGATGTAATAATTTGCCTTCTAAAAACCTTAAAGAAATACTATTGACCATTAAATCAGCCAACTTATGGGCAATGGCGATATGTATTGTTTTTTTGTTTTTAATTGCGCCTATCTTATTTTCGTTATTAGACACCAAATCATCAACTTACCTCTTTATTAATCGTTCTGTAGGTCTTTCTGTCTCTTATAACTTCTTCGCAATAATGATTGTTAGTTTACTCGCGCCTAAACATTATTGGTTGCATGAATTAACGTATGGTAAAGCTTGGATATTCGGCTTTATCGGTAGTTTACTGTTTACTATTTTATATATTAATTATGCTAACGCCTTAATGATTAAAGTAAGTCTCATTATTTGGGCATGCTTAGTCAGTACTATTAGTTTTATTCTACTAATAAAGACAAAACTCAAGAGTAAAAAAGAGCAGTATTTAGAGCATGAATACAACCAGTTTGACCAATCAACCATATTTGACCCTGCCAAATCAAACGCGTCACATATTATTGAAGTTAAACACATAGAAGGTGGTGAAGCCTTCGGAGAATATTTACTTAATCAAAATATCAAACTGGAGATTATAAGCGTTGCTCTGCACAGTGGCCAGCTACTAAAGCTGACTCAATACGAACATACCGCTTACGCCAGAACAACCAATTTAAGTGTAGATCGCCATCAACGCTTTTGGGCGGATGGTGAAAAACAACACCTGCCCGACCAACAAATATGGAACATTGAAATAGCATTTATTGGTAATACCCGTGGTATGTACACCAACGTGCTAAATGCGGTAATGGAAATGAACCAACATTACCAAGCAAAACTTATTCACGATATTAAAATTCGCCCTTATCAAGCGCTGAATGACCTTTTTGAACATAACCACAGCTTCCACTTGCCGGGAAATAAAAAGCTCATATCTATTGCTTATCATGGCAATGTACTTGAGATAGAAACCAAACATGAATTTGAAGATACCAAAGTTGAGTACACCAGAACTACCACAGTTTGGTTAAGTGACGGGGGGGGAATTTGCAGTGAATCAAAAGGCATTAATGAAGACTATACTGTCGACACTGAAGATGTGCCGCTTACTTATGTTGATTTGCCTTTTGAACAAAGCCGCTTGAAATACATCGAAGTTCAACAAAATGAGCTGGATGACACTCATCCCACTACACTTATTCTGACGATTGAAGACACGAGCAATAGTCAACTAGCAGAATTACAGCTACAGCAGCTATCAATTGACTTGAGCGTAAACCCGGTATCAATAAAACCAACATCGAGTAAAACTAATAAAGTACTATCAATTGCTCAATACAGAAAGCAACAGTGCTTTTACCAGTATTAAGGCTTTTGTTGCTACTTTCTACTACACATACCTATTAGAAACGTATGTCCTATCAATCAAATAAATCAATTTTACAAAGCTCTTTTAAGGGCTTTTTCTTGTTAATAAATAGTGGTTGAAAAAGCCGCTTAAAACTTCGGCAATTAAAATTAATTTTGAAAATATTCTCAGGTGCTTATAGTGTAGTCACAATTTTTTCAAAATAAATTTGAGTTCCCTCAGAGCATTGTGATTGATTTATAGGATTAATCGTCCTGTTTTATTTATTAAGTTTTTTATTATGAAAACTGTATTACAACAATATGCAGCTAACTTTGAAGCTGATGTTTTAGCTTTTAGAGATTTATCAAGCAGTGAGTTTGTGAAACAAATAATTGATGAGCATTGAACACTTACTATTGATGAGGAGTTTGATGCAATTACCGATTATTTTAGCTGTTTAGAAATTCAGTATTATAGCAATGAGCATTACAGTTATTTTGAAATTTTATTAAGCTGCGGTTGACCAAATGTATACTTGAACGTAAATACCAGATGGGAAAGCGTTGAATATATGATTGGTTGGTGAGGTGAAACTTATACCAAAGATTTAAGTTATTTGTTTTATTCGATTGAAGAAATTTATAACTTAAGTGCTTACTGCTAGTAAACATTTTACGCTCAGTTTTTACTGGGCGTTTTTGGTTTAATCAAAAACAGATAGTAGTTATACTAAGTAAATAATAATAACTTATGATATTAAAAGGGATTTTATGAAAGTCTATTTGTTTTTGGTCTTTAGCCTGCTAGCTATATCATTTCCAACTCTAGCTGCTGATTTGGATGATTTTTATACTTGGACTTCTAAAAGTCTTTGTAAAACTGGCAATCATGATTGCGATACTCCTTCAGTCAGAGCTTATGTGCAGTTATTGTCTGGTGAAACAGGATCGTACTTTCAATATGTGCGTACAGATCAATATGAAAATAAAACATGTAATGTAAAGGTTATAAACACCAAAAATGAATCAAACAATCATTGGAAAGGAGAAAGGGCATATATACAATGTGTATTTATATCAGGGAAAGGTAGGTATGCAGAGGAATTTCCATATAAAGTATTCCCAAAATGGTTGATCAAAAATTACGATAGTGAATTAGATGATATTTATAACCAAGCAATCAAAAAAAGAGATATAAAAATATTAAACCGCTTAGTTAGCGAATTCTCCCATCACAAAGTTTCCACTCTGGCTAAAAACTCCATAATGAATTTAAATTCTGAAGAGAAGCAGCAACGCCAAAAAGTTATTAACGAATATAGAAATGCGAAAACAATTCAACAAAAAGCAGAAGTTTTAGCCAAAACAAATAATAGAGAAAAAGTATCAAATGGAGCACTAAAATATAGTGATGTAGTTGATGACAATATGGCTAGTAAATTCGTTTCTGATATTTTTAAGTCTGTAAAAAAAGAAAACAATATTGCTGGCTACAGTTGGTTCATCAAAAATAACCCATCCTCAAAACAAGCTAAACAAGCATTAGCCAGTATGCATAAATTAGCTTTTGAATTAGCTGAAGATATCGACACCATTAACGCATACAATGATTTTGTTATCGCTTACCCCACGGCTAAGCAAGTAAGGGAAGCAAATGATAAAGCGTATGAGCTAGAAAAAAGTGAATATGTTGGCATGCTTAATTACTTTAGCGAAGAAAAGGATGCTCGCCGCCTATTAGTACAATCAAAAATGTTAGAGCAATCTGCTGAAGACTTATCAAGCGATGAAAAAGTTGGTTACATGATGGTGGTTAACCGCATGAATGATCTGCTAAAGCAAGAATTCAATAGCACTGATGCCGCACTACGCCACTTAGAAAGTAACGAATTCAAAAGTTTTGTTAAAACCTTTAAACGCTCAATGAAAGATTTAAAACACCAAGTCAGCCGCATTGCTGACAACACGGCTGACCTTTCATCTATTATGAAACAGCAAAGCTCCATGATGAATAATCACTTTGAAAATGCAGCACAAGATCGTGAAATGGCTTCAGAGCTAACTAAGCAACACAGACATTGGGAGCGTTTTATTGGCGAGGTTGGCCTTTAAAATAGTATAACTAATTTCGGTTTGTTTTATTTTTCAAACGCTCAGTTTTCACTGGGCGTTTTTTATAACTATTTTTCACTATTTACTTTGCATCGAGCAAGCCCCTATAATCGTTAGCAATCTAAAAAATAGGCACATGGAAAATAACGGATTATGAATACAGTTAGGGCTACAAAATTCACACAAATATTACTGTTAACTATAGTGTTGTCATATACAGGTATGGTTACCGCAGAATCAACTAAAAGACCAGTATCTCCTGAAGTTAGTACCGATTTTGACCATGAATTGGTAAAGCAAAAATTCGTGTCATATTTTAAAAGTGAGGAAGTAGGTGATAAATTTGGAAAAAAACTGGATTTACTCACCGCACAAAACCAAAGTTATTGTTTGTCTTTATTTAGTGCCGCAGCAAGTGAATTAGGAAGTAACGCAAGTAGGCGAGATAAGCATTTTATCGCATTAAGGATTTATGAAGCCTTTGAAAGGATAGACAGAAAAGAAGGAGGCGCACTTGGCACTGTTGAAATGTTTCATGATAAATTTCCACATTTTAAAAACCATACAGTCGGTATAAAGCTTTATCAACTCGCTAAAGCCGCTGATTATATAGATGCTCCAACAAGTACTTGGAAAGAACAGCGGGTAATTGAAATAGCTAATATAAAGAAAGAAAATCAATTGTTACTAGAAAAACAAAGAGATGCAAAAGAGAAACAAAGAGATTATGATAAATTAATTGCAACAGTAGATGAAAAGCAAAAAATTTATGATAAGTTAAATGGCTACATAAGCAAAGATAAAGACAATAAGAATAATGATTAGGTCGAGCCTGTAACCGACTCTCTGAGAGCTCGCCGAGTGTTTTTTTATTCTTACCATTTATCTACGTTTCACCCGAATTAGTTCTAGCAAGCTAGAACATCACTTCGTGATGCTTATTAACCACGTTTTACTATTTCCAATGTTCGATATTTATACTATGCTGAAGTGTAGTAGCAAGATTGCAAGTTGGTTACCGACTGTACCAATTGCCCTCTTGCTAGGGCTAGCCCTAGAACCCATAAGGGGAAGCCCCTTAACCCCGAAGCTTTAGGTTAAACAACCTAAATCATTTTGAGGAATGATATTGGTGGTAAGTGAAAAGCGAAAGCGATATTTAGATGAATATATTGATAAGCGAAAGCGAATCAATATTAGTTTATCCGCTGATGAATTTTCAAAAATCAGCTACCTTGCCGACCTTAACAATACCAAACCCACTTCATTTATTACCCAACTTGTTCAGCACCATTTAAACAAATCTCCGTTTATTTCACCTCAACTACAAGATGAAATAAAAGAAATGAAGTTTCTGCTACGTAATGTTGCTAATAACATTAATCAAATTGCTCACCGCTCAAATACTTTAAAAGTAATGGTTGATGAACGTGATTTACTCATGGAGCTTAAAAAGCTTGAAGAGGGTATTGCTACCTTTATTGAAAAGGAAGCAGAGAAATGATCATAAAGTCGATGAGTCGAAAACACCGCAGTTTTTCTCAGTTATACCATTACATGAAAAATGGCTCATCACGCAATACTGAATATGATTACTTTTCACATAATGTTTATGCCCGTAAAGACCAAGACATAATCAATGAGTTTGCAGCTAACTCACGTAAAGTAAAAGCGCGTAAAAATGGTAATTACCTTTTCCATGAGGTGATTGCCATCACAAAATCAAAACAGCTAACGCTTGAGCAAGAAAAAGAAAGGTTATTTGATATTGTGCGCCGCTATGTTGATAGGCGCTGTAAAAACAATTTAGTTGTAGGCTACATGCATGATGAAAAAGATATTAACGTACATTTTCACTTGATGATCAGTAGCAATGAACTCGATGCCTTTAAAAACCAGCGTTTAACTAAGCATGATTTTGATAAAACTAAAAAAGAATTAGAACGTTACGTTATTGAAAAGCATCCTGAGCTTGAGCAAGACATCATCATGAACGCCAAGAAAGAGCAGAAAAAATCGCGTGAATCGAATAAAGGGGCAGAAGTTAAGCGCAAAGGTGGCCGACTAGAAAAGAAAGAGTACATGGTAAAAACACTCAACAATATTTTTGCTAATAGCCGATCAATGGATGATTATTTTAAGCACTTGGAACAACAAAATTTTGAAATGTATAACCGAGGCAGCGCCATTGGTTTTATAAATAAAACCGATGGCAAAAAGTATCGGTTAAAAACATTAGCGCTTGAAGAGCAATTTAAGCAAGTTGATTCGTTACTTCAACCGCATAAAAAAGCTAAGCAAGAGTCGAAAAGCAAGCAACAACACAAAGAAGATAAAAAATATTCTCAAGAGCCAAACACCGAGCAACAAACCAAAGCTGATGAATCAGAAAAGCAGCCAAAAAATGCTGTTCAAGAAACTCGCAGTGATGCGGATTCAGTAAAAGAAAAAGCAGTTGAGCAAAATAAAACGGATATAAAGAAAGCTAGGGATGCTCAACAAAAGTCGGCTAATGCCAAGAGTAAGAATAAAGGTAAAGGCTTAGAGCGTTAATTACTTCAAAACTGAAAAATAAGTAGGTGGAAAATGGATATATTAGGATTTTTTGATGGTTTATTTAGTGCCTTTTCTGCCGCGCGTTCGGGAAAAAATATCGACGACGAACGGAATAAAAAATCATCATTGACTGAGCAAGGCAATAAACAAGAAAATACGTTTGCTGTTCAATCACATAAAGCAAAAATTAAAAAGGCTAGGGAAAAACAGTCTAAAAGCACACAACACGAGAAGGATATGCGCTAGTGTCAAAAATTATCAAAGATACTTTTTCAGGCTTATTTAAGATTGGCTCGCTCGTCGCTAAAAATAAGTTATTAGTAAAAGAAACAGGCGCAAGGTTTGCTACAGCTAAAGAGCTAGCTTCTATTTTTTCCGGCCGAAATAAAGGCTTATTGATTGATGGGCAAAACAACCGTATTTCTCAAACAGATTCATATGAACATGTTGCGGTAATCGCTAAACCGGGTAGTGGTAAAACAACAGCGTTTATTATTCCTAACATTTTTGAACTATCAAATTCTGATTGTTCAATGATTGTGAACGATCCAAGTTCAGAAGTTTACCAACTTACTAGCGGCCATTTAAAAGCCCAAGGTTATAGGGTTTTAAAATTAAGTCCTGATGATTTAGCGTCATCTTCTCGATTTAATCCCTTTGCGGGTTTAGATGCTCGTCATACCATAGAAATAGAGCAAGTATGCGCTGCAATCATTATGTCAAAGTACAGTACTGATAAAGAACAGCTTTGGAATGATGGTGCTATTTCTATTATGGAAATATTGGCTAAATGCTTGGCTTACTGTCAACCGCATAAGCTTAACCTTGTTGAGTTAAATTCATTAGTGCAGCGTTTTGGTAGTGATGGCTCTGGTTTAGATGATTGGGTAGCTGAAAATGCAATTAATCCGTATTACCCAAATGATAAAAGCTTGGTTGAGTCATGGATTGGCTTAACAACCAGTAATGAAAAAATGCTAAGTAGCTATGTCACTATTTGTAAAACAGCATTAAAACAATTGAACAACCCGCAAGTTCGAGAATTATTAAATTCAGACACGCTAGAGCTGGAAAATATTCGCCAACAAAAAACTATTATCTACCTTAACTTTCCTGAATCTCAGCAAGCTTATTATCAGTTCATTATTGACGTATTTTACGCTCGCCTTTTTACTGAGGTAATGAAAGCTAAACCAACAAAACACGAATTAGACATATTCGCCTTTTTAGATGAGTTTGGTAATTCTTACATTCATAATTTTAATACCATTATCACCAATGTTCGAAAGTACCGAGTGTCGTTATCTTTGGTGTTTCAAGGTATATCTCAACTAGAAGATAAATATGGTGAACAACGCGCCAAATCAATAAAAGCAGGTATTGGTAGCTCATTGATATTTAAAGGCGGTGATTTAGATACCAACCAAGAGTTTGCACAAGTGATTGGTAAACGAGTGATCACACAACGAGAAAATTTTACGAGTGTTGTTCAACAGTACAATGAGCTAGATTTGCTGTCTTCAGGGCAGCTTAGAACCCTAGCGGATAACCAAGCTGTTTATGTTTCAAAACATCACCAGCCAACCATTGTTGAAACAGTTAACTTTTTTAACCATTCCCGTTATGCTCGTTTAGCTAAAAAAGAACCCGCTCAATGTAGTGAGCAATCGATTCAAATTGAATTTGACACCAAATTAAGGATATAGCAGTGAATACGGATACTATGGTGTTTTTAGGGATATTTTGGTTTGCTGGTTTATTTATTGGTTGGTTTTTCCGAAACGGTATTTCTATTTGGGGCATTTTAGTGCTTTGTTTTTTAGCACCTGTTTTTACTATTGTATCAACCATTAATTGGTGGCCGTTAACCCTGTCATTCATCGTCGGGCTTTTAATTCATACATGGAAACCGTTATATAGGAAATTACAAGAATTATGACAGAGTTAATATTTGGTGCCGCTGGCTTTATTTTTATAGGTTATTTAATCGGTAAATTGTTTAAAGGGCTCAATCCATTTCTAGTTATTTTAGGTGGAGTCATGATCCTTGCTATCGCACCTGTATTTTTACAAATGGAACAACGAGATTTTGCCACAGCCTTTTTTGTGATTGGATTTATTTTAAATTTTAATAGACCAGTGACAAAGATTAGGTATTGGATAAGTGATTTATTTGGCACATTAAGTTTTAGACGTGCAAGAGCCGGATATGTCGCTGATATTGAACAGCAAAAGGAACAGGCAGAAGCTGAACTCTACCGCCAAAAGCAAGAAGTTGAAGACGAATTAAGGCGACAAAAGCAACAAGCTGAACAAGACATTGAACGCCAACGCAGAGAAGCGGAAGATGCAATTCGTAGAGAAGCAGAAAACCTAAAACGTGAGCAAGAAAGAGCGCGTTCAAATCGTAATAATAGTCAAAACGATTCTAGACAGGAAAGTAGCCAAGATAGACAAAATCAAAGCCAATCTAACAGCTCTGATTCAGGCCACTTAAACCCTAAATATTTCTCCGATGCTTGTGAAATATTAGGCAAAGGGCAAGGCTGCACCAAAAAAGAGTATAAAGTTGCCTATATGCAACTAATTAAACTTTATCACCCAGACAAAATTTCAGGGTTATCTGGCTCTAGAAAAAGCCAAGCAGAAAATGAAGCAAAATTAATAAATGCTGCTTGGGATACGATAAAGAAAAAATTGAAGTGATAACAAATTGTAATTGATTTGGGAAGCTTGTAGCTTATAGGTTATTTAAGTAACTCGTTGATATAAGCTTTATACGTATTATTAATTATTGATAAAAGTTCTACTTTTAGGGAAATTTAATTTGCACCATATAAGGACATTTAGGTTATTTGTATCTTCAACATTCGCAGACTTTAAAGTTGAACGACAAATTCTACAAGAAAGAGTTTTTCCAAAAATTGACGAACATTGTAAGAATAAAGGTTTTCAATTTCATCCAATAGATTTGCGCTGGGGAATTAACGCTGAAGCTCAAGCAAATCAAAAGACACTTGAATTATGTTTAAATGAAGTAAGAAGTTGCAGGCAATACCCATGCCCTAATTTCATTATTTTAAATGGTAACAGGTATGGCTGGGTTCCACTCCCAGATATGATTGATAAAGTTGAATTTGATAAAATAATAAGTTTTATTGCTAAATCTCACGATAAGAAACAAATAGAAGCGCTTCAATATTTAGAATATTGGTATGTTGAAGACAAAAATTATCTCTCTAACAAGCTAGGTACTCATTCTTACATTCTTAGAAATCGTGACAACACAGCATATAATGATATTTTAACAGGCCAGCTTTTTAGCAAAGATTTTTTATCACTGAATGATGAAAACCATGAAAACAATATTCATTGGGCCTTGCACGAATCTATTCTTCGTAATGCTTTGCAATATGCTATTGAACATTTGTTTACACTAGGAGAAGTAACTGAAAGCCAACGTAGTAAGTACTTCATGTCAGCAACAGAGTCAGAAGTATTAGAAGGCGTATTTCAATATGCTGAACTAACCACAAATCAGCAATATTCAATAGACTCAACTGAAGATGGTAATTCATCTAATGTAGACAGCAGGAACGTCTACGCCTTCAATAGAAATATCGATAATATTGAAGAAAAAAGTTATAAAGAGCCTCAATCTGAATTTAACTCAAGTTCATTTGTAGATGAAAATATTGACGATTCATCCTCATTTAACCAACGACTCAAGCAAGCCATTCCAGCAGTTAACTGGCTAAGTATTACTATTGATTTTGCGGAAATTAAAAATGGTGATTTTTCAAATAAAAACTATTTGTTTGAGTTTGAACACTTTATGCTTAAAAAGCTGACTGATGCAGTTAATCAACATATTATTGATGTTAAAAATATCGAACCATTGAGTCAAGAAAGGTATCGACAGGCTGAATTTAAAAGTACATTCACGGATTCATTTGTAGGCCGAATAGCTGAATTAGCTGAAATTTTTACTTATATTGATGGAAGCTCGGAACAACCGTTTGTCATAAATGGTACTGCTGGGCAAGGAAAAACAGCATTAATTGCAAAAGCAGCATCTGAAGCTGAAAAGTGCTCATCCTATATTACTTGCAATAAATTTATTGGGGCTAGCTCCACTTCTTCTCATACAAGAATGATGCTCGAATCCTTAATACAAGAACTTGCTTTAAATAACTGCTTGCAAGTACCCGAAGAATACGAAGCTGAAAATGATAATTTTTATAGCCAAATTCAAACGCTACTGAAAAAAATCAGTATTCCAACCGTCATATTTATTGATGGTTTAGATAAGCTCCACAATGAAAATTTTCTTCAGTGGTTACCTATTCAACTTCCGACAACATTAAAGGTAGTAATATCTTTATTATCTACAAATCGCATCACACATTATTCAGCATTGTTATTGAGTAAAATAGACGATAGTAATCACATTAATTTAACTGCTTTTGATGTAGAAGAGGCTTTGAGCTGTTTAAAAATTTGGCTTAAATCGATACAAAGAACATTAAGTAAAGAACAATTTGAATATGTTATTAAGGTCTTTGCCAAAAGCGATGGTTCACCACTTTATTTACGGTTTGTCTTTGAAGAAGTTAAGCACTGGCAAAGTAATCATTGGCAATTAAATTTGCCAAATAACTTATTTTCTGCGATTGATAGTTTTCGTGAAAATTTAACGTCAAAACATTACCATAATCAAAATGTCGTTAAATATATTTTTGGTTTAATTATATCTTCTAAATCAGGTTTAACTGAAAAAGAAATCATCGATTTATTAAGTGATAATTCTTTCCTTTTAGATGAAATAGAAGGATTTAATAGCCTTGAAGTTATTATAGATGGAGTTAGCGCGAAACGGTTTCCTATTGCAGTATGGTTGAGGATACTCGAACAGATAAGACCTTTTTTATACGAGTATGAATCCAACGGACATTTATTATTAACATTATCCAATGAAGCAATTAAAGAAACATTAAAACAAAAAGTGTATGACGATAATAAACTGGCCCTTCACTCTGCATTAATAAAATATTTTACCGGTAACCAAACTGAACGAAGTTATGTAGAGCTGCCATGGAACTTATTTAAAATTGATAACAATGAAAGGCTCGCTGATTTTCTATCAGATATTGATAATTACTTAGCCTTTATTAAAAACAATCAACAAGAAGATATCATTGTATACCTTAATTATTTAGCAAAGGGTGATGTCTTTTTTATAAAAATTGTCGAAAAATATAAACAATTAAATGAGGCAGTCCCTGACGTTTACAACTTAATTACGGCTCTTCTGCAGAATAGTAATAAAAGCAGTATTCTTCAATCGTTTTTATGTTTTGGAGAGCAATTATTTAACGATAATCCTGAAATGCTAAGTGGTATATACCAAAAGTACGCAATTGGTTTAACTGGATATCAGCGCATGCCATATATGGAGAAATCCTTAGAGCAAGCATTCAAAGTAAAAGAAAATAACCCTTCTGAGCTAGCTAAACTATACAATTCGCTAGGAATAAGCGCTAGAGAGTGTGTTTTATTTAAACTAGCAGAGTCATCATTTCAAAAATCATTAAGAGAATATAATAGGGATGATGCAGCCGGTATTAATAAAATTAATAGTCTCGATGTACTGATAAATTTAGCAAACTTATATTTAGATTGGGATGATGATTATTATCATGATTTAGCTCTACAGTATTCTATGTATTCATTAGAGCAAGTGGAGCTTTTAAACATATCGCCACATTTTTTAGTTACAATATATAATAATCTAGCCTTAACATTCAAAAGACTACTTTTACTCAAAGAAAGTGAAAACTGCTACATCAAAAGTATTAATTGCCATAAGGAGCACAACCTTCATCATAACTTTAGCTTTCCGGTTACATTTTTTAATCTCGCCATACTTAATATTGAAACCACCCAATTAAACCTAGCAAGTATATGCATAGTTGAAACATTAAAGTCGTTAAATTCAAGTTATCAAATTTTAACATCGCCAGTAAAGCAAGGCCGAATTATTGATCTTTCAAATAAGGTTAGAGATTTAATTGATAATGTTGGTGACGAGCGATTTGAAGTAGATGATATTTTAATTATATATACGCAGTTACTGAATCTAGTGAGTAAGTTCCCACATAATGAAGAAGATGTAGCTAATATTGCCTATAACATTGGCGTTCACTATGTACAAATAAAAGAATTGAGAATGTCCCTAAAGTACTTTGATTTGGCTTATGATGCTTCGCGTCGCTATTTGGGGGAACATCACCCATCAACTATCGAAATTTCAGAAGCTAGATCTATGATAAGGAAGTCTTCGGCGACAGAGTACTCAACATAATTAGGCTATATTTTTCTTCAACTTAGACTTGGGATAGGTTTGTGATAGGATATTTACATTCAAAAATAATAGTCTCTGGATTTAAAGGATTAAATGAAAACAAAATTATACATCGGCCTGATCTGTGACGAGTTAAACTTGGCAAGTATAACTGATGAGATTAACGCATCTCTTCAATCTTTTATTAGTATTCTTCTAACAAATACACAAGTTGATGATATCGCTTCACTACCCTTTGAACCCGTACTATTAACGAACCTAGCGACTTCAATAGAACACGTTTTTCACGACGAAGCTAACAAGCTAGGTTTAATCACCGAGGTAGTTCAATCCTCTTTAATTACAGATACACGCCAATTGAATTCTTCAGACAATTATCTCGAGTGGCAAAGTTTTTTAATAAACAAGTGCAACGTGATAATAGCGGTTCGTAATAACGACATTTCTTCTGCTAAAAATTCAATGGTACACACAATTATTGATCATGTTATGTACCCAGAAAATCACATTACCGAGCAATCAGAATATTTTGTTAATAGTGATGAGTTCTTACCCTTTTTATATGAAATAAAACTATCCGAAAATGAAGTTATCGCTAATCTTGTAAGAGATAACGAAGAAAATATCTTTAACTCATTTATAGGTGATTTTAGTAATATCTCATCTGAATTGAACTCAGCTTCAATACAATATGTGGATAATACTTTAAGAGATAAATTAGCGACTGATAAAAAAGAAGATGAAGTTAGTTTAGCTGGATTTTATGATTTTAGTTGTAAATTTGATGCACTCGCAGGTAAGCACCAAGCTAAAAGTAACTTTGGATTTTGGGTGTTATTCTCGCTAACGCTTGTTTTAGGCGCATCATTTTTACTTTACGCCAAAGTTTTTACTCATAGTCCATGGCTGCTTATCGTATACTTAATTGCATATACTGGTGGCATATTTACTTTTTATAAAATGAAGAAAAAGGCATCGCTTAAAAAACACTTAGTGTACCGATTATGTGCTGAAGCACTACGGCTTAAATTATTTCAATTGGTGAGTTATTCAGGTAATAAAACTAAAGCTTTTCAATTTGAAAAACAGATCAGCATGGCGAATGTAAATACACAATGGATAGCCCATATGGTAAGGGCTTTTCCGCTGCATAAGGTTAAAGACGAACTATTGCCGGCAGAACGAAAAGACATTATTTTATCGCACCTTATTGGAGAACAGCTTCATTATTTCAAACTGAAACTTCATGGTAAAAAAGATCAAAAAAGTAACAACCACAAGCCTAAGCTAGATGGTTTAGAGAAATTACTACATAGATTTAGTAAAACTGAACTCTCTATAGTTGTATTTTGTACGCTTTTAATGCTTGTTGTTACACTCACCGCATTTAAGGTTGGTGTTTTTTATAAACTCTACCCAGTAAAACACATCATGATGTTTCTTATCGGGTTTTTGCCTCTGGTAGGTTTAGCATTTGAGCAACTGGTATTTAACTTTGCCCTTGAAGAAAACGAAATGCGTTATCACCATCAAATAAGTAAATTCAAATCAATAAAACGCTGGTTAAGTGCGACAGAGTCCGAAAGCACCACTTCTAAAATAACCAACCAACTCTGTATTGAATGTGTTCAAGAGAACTTTAACTGGTATACAACTCGAGTGAACAGGCAGCATAAGCCAGCCAGTGGCGGTTAAACATTACAAGTACCATATAACACTAATAATAAAAAATAGGTTTTACCATGGAAGAAAGTAAACAATCGGTCACTAATAAATACAAATACCATGCATTTATCTCATACCGCCATGCCGATAATAAAGTGCAAGGCAGGCAGTGGGCAACATGGTTACACCAAGCGATTGAAACCTATGAAGTCCCAAAAGATTTAGTCGGTAAAAAGAATGGTCGTGGGGATGTTATTCCAGCGCGTATCTACCCTATTTTTCGTGATGAAGAAGAATTACCTGCCCACGCGGATTTAGGTACCTCTATTGTAGGAGCCCTAGAGCAAACCAACTTATTAGTGGTGCTATGTTCACCAAGAGCCGTAGCATCAACTTATGTAGCCGATGAAATAGATTACTTTAAAAAGCTAGGTGGCTCTGACCGTATTATTGCCGCCATGATAGACGGCGAGCCCAATACTAGTTGGGATGACAGCAAACACAGCTTAGGCTTCACCAAAGAAGATGAATGTTTCCCACTTCCTTTGCAATTTGAATATGACCAAGACGGTAATCCTACCGATAAACACGCGGAGCCAATAGCGGCTGATTTTAGAATAAATAACAATGGTAAGCCTGAAGAAGGTTTTACCACTCCAGCTGCATATCGTGAACACCTAAAAAAAACAACCAAACTAGACAATAAAGCAATCGATAAAAAGGTTGATACTTACCAACAACAGCTGCATTTAATGCTGCTTAAAGTCATTGCTGGAATTTTAGGAGTACCCTTAGGAGAGTTAACCCAACGAGATAAAGAATATCAATTAGAGCAAGAGCGATTAAAGGCTAAGAAATTACGGCAGTGGTTAGGCGCGGTTGCTATGTTGGCTATTTTGGCTGTTGGGGCAGGTGTGTTTGCTTATATTCAAAAAAATCGTGCTGAGGTATTGCTGGATGGAGTACGGCATAACCTAAATTTCTTGAACGTTGATTTACGAAATGCATTAGAGAATTACGTCCCCATAGATGTTCGTGCCGATATGTTGAAGCAAGTTGATGATTTGATGAGTATTTTGAAGGCTGAGGAAGGTGGTGTTGCGAGTGACCAGCATGCTGCCGCTACTGCTTATATGAATCAAGCGGATTTCATTTTAAAAAGCGATGCTGCAGCCGAAGAAGCATTATTACTATTCCAAAAGGCGAAAAACATACTTACTTTACTGACCAATGAGTATCCCGAAAATCGAAACTTTCAACGTAGTTTATCCATATCATATAGTAAACTCGGCCAATTACAGTTAGGCCGGGGTGATACTGCAGCGGCTTTAGAATATTATAAAGCTAGCCATTCTATTCGTGAAAAACTTTCGATACTTGCTCGCGACCCTCTTAACCCTCTTGAACCTCTTGATCCTCTTGACTTAGCTAGTATCAGGTTTCAGCGTGATTTATCTATATCACATGTTAATATCGGTGATTTACAATTACGCTTGGGTGATAAGGATGCTGCTTTAGTGCATTATCAGGCTGGTATGGTTATTCGTGACAAACTTAAGAATCTTGACCCGAATAATATCGAGTTTCAACGTGATTTATCTATATCACATAATAGGCTAGGTGATTTGCGGTTAAGAATAGATGAAATAGATGCCGCTATAGAACATTATCAAGTGGGCATAGCTATTCGTGAAAAACTTACGATACTTGACCCGAGTAATACAATGTTTCAGCGTGACTTATCTGTATCACATAATAAGCTCGGTGATTTACAGTTGCGCTTGGGTGATAAGGATGCTGCTTTAGCTCATTATCAAGAAGGAATATTCATCCGTAAAAAACTCATGAAACTTGACCCGAACAATGCAGAATTTCAGTATGATTTATCATTCTCTTATTCGTCTATAGCTAAAGCTCATGCTAAAGGAAAAGATTTTATTTCGGCTTCAGACTCATTAATGTCTTATATTAAAATTACAGGGATCGATACAAGTAAAAAGATAGTGACGCAGGAAAAGATATTGTTACTAAAGCGCCTCAGTGGCAGTTACCTTAACTGGTCTTGGTATATGCTTTACACCGAAAAAGTCAATGAAGTCCCGAATATGTTAACTAAAGTCATTAGTTACCTCCCAGAAAACGAAGATAATACAGTGATACTTCATACCAATTTAGCGCACGCTTATTTATTATCTGGCGACTATCAAATAGCTAAATCAATATATACAAAATATAAAGAATTCAAATTCAAGAATGGGAAAACATGGCAGATGGCGATTCTGGCCGATTTCAAAGCGTTAGAAAAAGATGATATCACTCATCCTGATTTTGAGCGTATTGCTAAAGAAGTGTTTGGAGAGTCATTAGAAAGCAAGCCACCAATAAAAAATAAAGAGGCAGTGTAAAATGGCAACTCATAAGGCTGACTCTACATACAAATACCACGCATTTATTTCATATCGCCATGCCGATAACAAAGTGCATGGCAGGCAGTGGGCTACGTGGTTGCATCAAGCGATTGAAACCTATGATGTCCCTAAAGATTTAGTGGGCAAAAAAAATGGACGTGGTGATGTTATTCCTGCGCGTATATATCCTATTTTTCGTGATGAAGAAGAGCTTCCTGCCCATGCTGATTTAGGAACCTCTATTGTAGGAGCCTTAGAGCAAACTAACTTGTTAGTAGTGCTGTGTTCACCACGAGCAGTAGCCTCTACTTATGTAGCCGATGAAATAGATTATTTTAAAAAGCTTGGTGGCTCTGACCGTATCATTGCCGCTATGATTGATGGTGAACCTAACACCAGTTGGGATGACAGTAAGCTTAAGTTAGGCTTTACCAAAGAAGATGAATGCTTCCCTCTACCACTTCAATTCGAATACGACCAAGACGGTAACCCTACTGAAAAGCATGCCGAGCCAATCGCGGCTGATTTCAGAATTAATAATGATGGTAAACCTGAGCAAGGTTTTACTACTCCTGCTGCTTATCGTGAACACCTAAAAAAAACGACCAAGCTAGACAATAAAGCCATCGATAAAAAGGTCAATGCTTACCAGCAGCAAATTCACCTCATGCTGCTTAAAATAATCGCGGGCATTTTAGGTGTGCCTTTAGGAGAATTAACTCAACGAGATAAAGAATATCAACTAGAGCAAGAGCGATTAAAGGCTAAGAAATTACGGCAGTGGCTAGGTGCTGTAGTGATGCTAGCTATAGTGGCTGTTGGTACAGGAGTTTTTGCTTACTTCCAAAAAGAAAAAGCTCAAGAGGCTACGATTCAGGTATTAAAAGAAAAAGAACGAGCAGAAAAATCCGAGAAGACCGCCATACGAGAACAGGAAAAAGCGCAGTTAGCAGAGAAGGCTGCTAAATTTGAAAGGGATAATGCTTTAAATACACAAGGTCTTTTTCTAGTTGATCTTGCTAAACAAGAGAATCAAAAAGGGTTTTATGATACAGGGCTATTGCTGAGTTTGAATGCTTTACCGGGGGGGCATGGCGGGGAAAGGCCTTTTTCTAATGAGATGAGAGACTCACTTTATCAGTCAGTGAAAAATGTTAAGAAAAAGGCTATTTTAAGACATAATAGTTACGCTCGAGGAGTAGAATACAGTGAAGACGGAAAATTAATCCTTACCCATACACAAAATGGCGATGTGATAATTTGGGATAGTGAACAAGCAAATAAAAAACAAATTCTTAAACATAATGGTTCTATTTTGGCTGCTCATTTCAGTCCTGATAATACAAAAGTAGTTACTGCGTCATTTTACCATCCAGTTAGAGTGTGGTCTGTTGAAAGTGGAAAATTACTATACGAGCTTATTCATCCCGGCATTGACTCAAATGGAAGTGCTGGTTACGTTACATTTAGCCCTAAAGGAACATATATTCTTACTGCTAGATTTGGATCAGAAAATTATAACTCAGCTTACCTTTGGTCTACACAGACAGGGGAAAAAATAGGAAACTATGGTCATAGTGGCTTAAGTGAAATGGCGATAGTTTCAGCGCAATTTTCTGATGATGAATCATCACTAACAACCATGTCTACAGAGATAGCTGTGCAGTGGGGGGTTAAATCAAAAACAAGAAAGAACGTAATTAAATTTAAAGAAAGGAGCGATGACAAGTTAAAAGGTAGCTCTGATAATATTTATTTTTATAGAATTGGTGCCGGATTCGAACAAAGGGATAACATTGTTGATATCTGGGAAGTAAACTCAGGAAAAAAAGTTTTTTCTTTTAGTCATAAAGAAAAAATAAATAGCGCACAATTCAGCAATGACAATAAAATGTTAATTACCTCTTCTGATGACAACACATCGATCGTTTATTCATTATCTACAGGTAATGTAATTTCATTGTTTAACTATGAAAGTAATGTAATAGATGCCTCCTTTCATAATAACGGATCCTATATATACAATTCATTGGAAGATGGGAGCGTGTTAATTCGTTCTTTTGAAACAGGAGAAATATTATCAGCTTTCAATCATCAATATAGAGCTACACAGGCTACTTTTCACCCATCTACTAATAATGTCATAACACGATCTAGTAATAATGTGCATGTTTGGGAATATGAAAAAAGCCAACACTTAAAATTAAATTCAACGTCAACTTTTCTTCACTCTAACATAAGTTCTGATGGGGAAAAAATAGCGGCATATTCAAATGATGGAGTTGTCACCATTTGGTCTGTTTTAACCGGTAATAAGTTATTTGACTTTAAACCAAATAGCTATGTTTATCACTTAGAGTTTACTTCTGATAGCACTAAGTTAGTAGTTGCTGAGGGGAATAAAACAGGAGCTGCTTCAATTTGGTCTTTAGCTACTAAAAGTAAGATACATACATTCAATCACAAAGGAATAGTGAACCATGCTTCATTTAATAAAAATGGTACCAAGGTAATTACAGCCTCTAGAGATCGTACAGCATCTATTTGGGATATGGAAACTGGACAAAAACTATTAACGTTGACGCATAGTTCTAGTGTCTTTAGGGCTGGTTTTAGCAATGATTCACTAACTGTTTTTACAATTCCTGTCGATAAAACAGCAATTATTTGGTCTGCTAGCGATGGGCAGAAAATAGCCACGACACCTAAAGCAAAGAAACTAATATCAACCGCTAGTTTTGACCCTACTGACAAGTACCTTATTACTTACATTCCAAGAGAAGGCATTTTGAATATTTTTAATTCATCTAATGGTCATCAAGTAGTCAGCATAAACAAAAATGTTAATTCCGCAAAAAAACTGTTTGATTATTTGGGTAATTTGTTACCTCTCAAAGAACAATCTATTAGTAAAAATAATTTGATGTTTTTGATAGATGAAAATGAATTCCACTTCAAAAATGACTTTCGTAATTTACATAAAATGAATGGAGAAAGTGAATCAGAGTTAAGTGGTGATGGGGAAAAGTTTGTGTCTGTAAGAAAAAACGAAGTTAAGGTTTTTAGCTCCCTTACTGGTTTAGAATTAGATTCATTAAAGCACCAAGATGTAAGTTCGGCATATTTTACTCCTGACGGAAAAAAATTAATTTCATTAGGTGGAAAGGAGATAATGATTAGACAACTCTTGCCATTAAAAAATTTGAAACATAAAGCACTGCAATTGTTACCCCAAAATAGAAGGTGTTTAACTACTGAGGAAAGAAATAAATTCTTCCTGCCTAAGTTAAGTGATGAACAAAGAAAATTTATCGGTTGCTCAAATCATGAGTAGTAATATAAGAAGGCTTTTTTTTGTTCGAATTGTTTTAGTCATTTTGATATGTGCTATTAGCGGATTTATATTATTAGAATGTAAAATAAGAATAGCAAACCACCACTATTCTGAAAAAGTAGATGCGGTGGTTATTTTAGGCGCTAAAGTACGTAATTCAGGCCCTTCACTATCATTAATATCAAGAATGGATGCCGCTATTTTAGCTGCTAAACATAGCCCTAACGCTAAATTAGTACTTTCTGGTGGTCGAGGCTCAGATGAGCCAATGAGTGAAGCGCAAGCTATGTATGATTACTTAACTTTGCAGGGTATTGATAAGCAACGCTTAGTACTAGAAGATAAGTCATCTAACACAATTGAAAATTTAACATACTCTATGGCTAAAATGCCTCAATCAAATCGTTGGCTAATTATCACCAATGATTATCATGCTTATAGGGCGTGTATGTTTGCTGATGCGTTAAATATAAATGCTATTTGCCATGGTGCACCAGCACCGAGTCATGTTGCACTTAAATTAAGAATAAGAGAATACATTGCCATTTTATATTATTGGCTCTTAGGGTAATTGAAATATCAGTTAACATTAAACAATTTAGATTCAAATTATAAAAAGGGAAACACATGAAACAACTACTTATGGATTACATCATCACTTTTGGCTGGGCTATTGTTGGCTCTTTAAGTATGGGTTTTAGCCTACTACTTACCTTATTCATAGTTTCTAAGTTTACGACAGTAATAGATGAAGAGGCCGAGCTACAAAAAGGTAACATGGCTATAGCTGTAGTATTGGCAGCTATAGTGCTTGCTTGTGCTTGGGTGGTTAGTTCTGTTATTAGGCCATAACAGTGAAGTGGCTATTCATCGCTATTTGTTTATTTCCCTTTGTAGCGATATGTTTTTTTGATGAGTTACCGCAAAATACTCGTAAAGAACTCGAAATTAGACGTCGTTTTATGAGTAACGCTAATTCAACGACTATTTATCAAAAAAACACCTATTTTAAGCGTGCCATATTAACCTCTACTGGTGGCCAACCTGATGATTTACAACAAGTAAACTTAGGTGAAATAGCTTTAGAAATGAATAAAATTGAAACGGAATACGAGCTTCCTTATGCGTGGGGCGGTAGTATTCGTAATCACATGAAAGGACTTGACTGCTCTGGTTTTATTCATGGGTTACTTTATTTCACTGGGGAGAGTAATTATAAGCGCCGCTTTAATACTCGGGCTTTTTATAATCAGCTTCGTCGCGATAGAAACTATATAGAAACGTTTAACGCGTTGAATAGTCCGGATTATAGTTTGCAAGACGTAGTTAAAAATTTAAGCGTTGGTGATATTATTTTATGGCCTAGTGGTATTCAAGATGGTAAAAACTTACCCGGTCAAATTTGGGGGCATGTCGGTATTGTATCAACCATTATTAATGGAAAACCTTATGTTACTCATTATGTAAAGTCTGATGCTTACAATGAGCTTGATATATATAGCCGAAAAGGGCATGGCCTTAATACGCTTGAAGCTTATACTTTTATAAATATAAAACAGCGTGGTGTACTTAGTGTATTTCGCCAAAAAGGAAAGTTAAATGAAACCTAATAAAGGGTCATCAGCCCCATTAAACATAACCGGCATTGTTATATTAGCGTGTTTTGTGGTGGCTACTTTTGTTTTAGGTTTGTATGGATTTAGCTCGGTATATGTTGCTAAACCCAATATATCTCACCCGGAGTTAACACGTTGGTTTGATGTGTGTTATAGCACCATTAAATTGTTTTCATTAATATCATCTCCTGCTGAAGAAGCACTTAAACATTGGGCTATTTCAGCTGCAAGGCTAACCGCTGCTTGTTCAGTATTTTTCTCTATTGCCTTTGCTGCTTTTTTTGCTGCAGGCAGTTGGTTTAAAGCTAACTTTTTAGTCAAATATTATAAGGGGCATTATGTTATTTATGGTTTGAATGCCGAAAGTACTTATTTAATTGATGATTTACTCAGTAAAAAAGAAAAAGTAGTTATTGTAGAAAAAGATCATAGTAATCCATTGCTCATTCAGTATAAAAAGAAAAAGGTTACACTGATCATGGGGGATGCTTCAGATATAACTATTCAACTAAAAGCATCTATTTTAAAAGCAAAGGCTATGGTTGCTATTACTGGGTGTGACCTAACCAATTTAGCCATTTTAAAAACATTAGTAGAGTCCCCCCATAAACCTGAGCTCCATTGCCATATTGGTATCGACAATGTAATGAGTTACAAGTTGTTTGAACCAAGCGCTTTCTACTCAATAGAAAATATTAAAAAACAATCTACTGGTTTGTTAATCAATATATTTAACTTAAGCGAAAAAATAGCTATCGACTTAGTGCAGTCAATGGACTTAGGTGTACTGTATATATAACTGCAATATTCTACATATGTAAATATATTTAAATACGGA